>Ga0115006_10000521_pt1 | contig 21058 bp, 22 predicted proteins | sample ArcOceMetagenome_3_FD_88943 | JGI IMG/M metagenome (GOLD analysis project Ga0115006, IMG submission 88943) | Marine eukaryotic phytoplankton communities from Arctic Ocean - Arctic Ocean- Svalbard ARC20M Metagenome | ecosystem: Environmental > Aquatic > Marine > Oceanic | place: Arctic Ocean...
ACTTCAACATCGGCCACGACGCGGTCCACCGCGTGTGCCGCAAGTACCACCAGGAGGAGATGCAGGACCCGAGCTTTGCGCTGACCTTCCCGCAGTTTACGAGGATCATGCGCGAGGCGCTGGGCAAGACCGGCGGCGGCGACCTGGAGCACGGCACGGTGGACCAGGTCCGCGGGCTCGCGCGCAGCTTCACAATCTACGACGCCACGGGCACCACGCCGGGGCGCCTGCGCACAGCACGGAGCCGGCTCGCCCGGAAGCCGATCAAGGAGGTCGAGGACACCTCGTGGGGCCCGCTTGGCGACGACGGCGGCAGCCGCGGCTGCACGCCGCTCGACACGGGCCTCGCGACGCCGCGGCGCCTCAAGACGGCGTCCTTTCTGCCCACCACCCTCAATCTCACCCTGTCCGCTCGTCGCCCAAGCCTCTGCGAAGGTGCGAGAGACTCCCACTTTCTCTTTGCGAACGCGCCGCGGAACGTGAAGAGCTCGCACGGCAAGCAACTCGGCAGCACGTGGCAGTCCGAGTACATGGACCTGGGCAAATTCTACGGCGAGGACACAGACTTGGGCGCAGCGGGAGAGTACGTTCCGTTTTCCAAGTTTCCAGAGCACACGAAATTTGAGACCGAGGCACACGAAATTGGTCGCGCGAGTCGTCGCCTGAAGACAGGGCAGCTGCACGAGCCACCTGTGCGCCATCCAGCAGAGCCGCGAGGTGACGCTTGCGCGCAGCGTGAACCAATGCTTCGCACCCTGCATCAGCAGCGACTGATTTGCTTGCACACTTAATTGTGCAAATGGCAGCCTGGGGCAAGCTTGGACAGGACCATCGACCCGTGCAGACGGGCGCTGGGTTTATGACCCCGTCTGCTGCAGACAGCGTAGTTTTCCGTACACGCCAAACGATCGTGAGTCGAGGGTGGACGCGCTTCGACGTGGCAGCCCCTTTCATGCATTATGACGCGCACGGCACTGGTTTGATATCAATTCCACATGCGATGGCTGCCATGGCTGAACTCGGTGGGTCACGGCTGCATGTTTCGATGCCCCCTGCTTGGTAACTTTGCAGAGGGCTTGAGCTGAATGTTGGAAACACTGGATACAGGAGAAAAGGTGCCGGAAGACACCATGAAGAGCGTGCTCATGGCTGTGAATGCCTTGCTCGAGGATGAGCACGCGATGTATGACGTTCTTGTGGATGCCCTCGTAGGTTTGTCGCCCCCTTGGCCTCTTGGTTTTGTTCTCTCTCGCACGTGCTGAGGAACGAAATTTCTGAAATCGCCACTGCTCTCTGTCTTTTGCGCTCCACCTTTCTGCGCAGATTCCCGCAATGTTGACGTGCTTCCAGAGAATGAAATCTACATGGAGGACGTAAATGGGTCGGATGGTGCCCAACGGAATGCAAAAAACTGGCCCGAGGATCTCAGGATGGCGCTTCAGATATTGCACGCGAAAGTGGCAAACAAAGTCATTCCAAGCGTGCCATTTATGGCAGAAATCATTGCGAACGATGGCTCCTTGAGTGGCAACGTCGACGCGGCAGTGTTTTCGCGCATCATTGCCAAGATTGGCATCGTCAAGGTTGTACAACTTGGATTGTTGCGGCCGCATCTTGTGGCGTCATACCTCATTCGCCTGCCATTGGTCCTGTGTCTTTTGGTTCCTGTTTCGAGTGCAGTTGCCTGTTCTGACATCCACCCTGCTTTGAAATTTTGCAACAGGGTCATGTGAGTGTGTTGCTCCGTGAATTCAAGGTCGACAATAGCAGAGTCAACTACAGGGACTTGATCAAAGCTCTGGAGGACTACCCAGCCGAGGCGACGAGGGCATCAATGGTATTTCCAGGAAATCGCAAGTACATTCACGATAAGAAGCGGCGTGCTTCTTCCCACGACGGAGGGTCGAAAGTAGACGATTTCAAAGACCCATCTCAGCGCAACCGTGCGGCTCTAGAGGTGATGCACGCCAAGATCTCGCGCAAAATCGTCAACCCCGGTGATCTTCGGCTTGCCTTTGAAAAATATGACGTTTCACGACGGGGTCGAATCACTTACGACTTCTTCATCATGGCGCTGGGCCAATTTGGGCTCGTGTTCGAGGAGACTGAAACGAAAACTTTGCTCAGGAGCATGGATCCAAGTGGGGAAAAGAGTATTGAGTACGGTCGTTTTATCTCAATGGTCTTTCCTCCCAGGAACACGCAAACTGCGCGCAAGGGACCCGTGGGCTTCAAGGCTTCGGCACGTACCATGTCAAGCATGACAGCCGCCGACCAACTGCGGCACCTGCAACTGTGCATCGAGAAGGCCTTGGCCAAGGGTCCTCGAGAATTGCAGCGCATGCTTGGCATCTTCCGCTTGCCAGGCGACGAGGATGTCGATCTTTCATCTCTCAAAATCATGCTCATGGATTTCGGCCTGTCTTTGACAGATGCCCAAACCTTGGAGCTCATGCGTCACATCGATCCAACGGCCAAGAGCCGAATCAGCTACTTCAGGCTCATCAGCAGAATGCTGCCAGCAGATTGCGTGCTGGAACAGGGCATGCGATCTGGACTGGCCGTGGGAAGCACCATGCTCCATCGACATCGACCCTCGCAAAACAAATTGTCTGATGCCGACTTCCACCATGCTATTCTTGCACGCATCAAACGCCAGCTCTACCGCAAAGGTCCCTCTGGTGTGCCTGTTGGTCATCAGCTACGCGAGATTTTGAGCGGGCTCTTGTGTCAAAAGGACGTTGGTATGCAAGATTTGCGTCGTGCTTTTGTTGGCGTCGGAATCTTGATGGACGACAGCGATATCGAGCGCCTCGTTAACCTTTACCGAAGCCCGTCACACCCAAGCATGCGACTCGCAAAGCTTATTGAAGATATTGATGACAGAACATTTGACTATGTCTTCTCCACTGGCAATGTCGCCGGCGCTGGTCTGCAGCGCATTCAGAAAGAGTTGCCGGCGCCCAAGGAACCCGACGCTCTCCTCCGCAACAAGCTGCGCCGTGTGCTCAGACGTCGCATGGAGCAAGATGGTTCAAAGAGCATCGTCACTGTGCTCCGGCTGCATGACCTCGAGCGAACCGGCCGGTCTCTTCTTGTCTGCGTCTGTATATCTACGCATTTCTGTCTGCTGCGTGATTGATTTTTGTGTTGGCCTTGTGTGGACTCATGCCTTTGTTACCGTCGCCCGGGTGTTCCCCTTCATGACGGCAGAGAGAGGGGGAGAAGGGGCAAGTGAGACTGACGCAGCAAGCTGTGCGGTGTGGCAGATTGACTTGCGCTCAACTCCAAGCCGCGCTCTTCAATCTGGGGCTAAAAGTGGAGTCGTACGGCAATATGGAGCGATTGTGGACCGCTCTGGCGAAGGGGTTAGGAACCGATGGCCAAGCAAGCTCGCTTGACCTTCTGGCTCTCGCCGACTGTTTGAACCGGGGCGCAGAACGTGTAACACGGCCTGTGCCTAACGACTCTCCGCGCCCAGAAATGTATCTAGGATAACTATGCGCCGCCTAAAAAGCAAGCCACAGTCGTTGAGCCCTGCACCCTCTCCGTCGTCACCCCCATCATTTTTAGAAAGAATGATGACGCAGACGTCGGGACATAAACAACGCATACTCGCACGATAAAAAAAAAGGAGATTTATTTTACACTTGCTGAAGCGCGATCCCCGCATTATCCACCTACATCGTGCGTAGAAGCTGGTGTATGCTCTGAGCTTTTCAAGAAGAGAGCATGTCGAGAGCTAATTCCATGTTTCCGTTGACGATTTGCAGGATTTCAAGCGCACGTTCCTTGTCAAAGCCCATCTGAGTTAGTTGCTCTGCTTGCTCATTATAATTGCCCGCTGCTGTCGGAGGTCGCACTGGCCCGGTACTTGCTCCGAACTCACCGAAACTACTGCCACCACCACCTCCCGAAAGCGCTCGTGCAGGCGCAGACCTGTTGGCGGAGCATTTTTTAGTCAGCGATGCATGGCATGAAGGTTCGAGCATGTGGACGCGAGCAGTCCCGTGTCCAGCGCTGAGGTACAATCCACAATCACTGATCGCGGGGCAATAATCGTGGTAACTTACGAGGCAGAGCCAAGGTTGGCAAGGAGCTTTGTCCACACTGGCGACTGCATCAACTCAGTGGCCTGGCCCGAGTCCCGCGTGCGCACTACACGGCACAGCATATCAAGCCCCTGCAAAAGAACACTTGTGAGCTACGTATGCCAAACACGAGAGTGCTCTCAACATGCCCGCTCTCAATTTGCATCCTTGCATGCTGCACGGGTGAATGGTTTCGTGGCACGCACCTCCTTGGCCTCCGCTGGAGAGCCCCAAACATCGGGGTTGCAAGCTAAGAACATGATCATGTGGAAATCCGACAGCGTCTGCAGACGCCAGATGAGTTCAGCAACATCAATGTCCAGTAAACTCTAGAAAAAAATCGAGACGCGTAAACCTGTGCGGGCGCAAAAATGAAGACAATACACGAGGTCTGAGGCCACAGCAAACAGATGGGCGCACCTTGAGCTGCCCTGTGGGTCGGAAAGGCTTATTTTCAGGGCTGTTGAGATGCTGCTTGAGCACATGTCCTGACTGAGGGTCGTGGATGCGGTTTGCCACGGGGAAAGAGGTGGTGTAGACTGCATTTTCGTCCACCTGCTGCGGGAAAGTTGGGCCATTGACGCTGACAACAAGATAATCAACTGGGAAGTAAGGGGATGCGGTGTGCGTTGTCTGGTTGCCAAACTCGCTGATGTCCTGGTAGAAGATAGCAGGCACGTATCTGTTCTCTGATGGCAGCGCAACGCGGCACTGGTCCAGCTTGGTCGTGTATTCGAGGATGCCCTCAGCCTGCTCCAGGTCCATGCCTTGCTGTGACACTTGGTAGGCTCTGTAATCGAGTTCGTTTTGCTCGTTGCCTGACACCACCACCGTCACGAACTTGGAGCCATAAATTCCATCGTCACACTCCTTGCAGGGTGATGGATGCATATTCTGCAGGTGCGCAGCTAGCACAGCCTCGTTGGAGCGCAAGAAATATGATTCCGAGCCACGCGAGCACACATACTTTTGGTCCGGTCCGGTTCCGCCAGCGAGGACCTCGAGATCCAAGAAGATCCAGCCAATCTTGCGCAAGCCGAGCAGAGCTGCCGTCCTATCCACACTTTCAGCATGCGGATCCTCGTTCATGTTCACACCATCCGCGGCGCAATCTTGCGGAGGTTCGTAAATGGCCTTTACCACCGCCTTGATGCCCAACGGCGCTTGGTCATCCGTCTCGTAGTCTCCGTAAAGATAGCCGTAGCGCATGGCTCCCGTCTGACGCCATGCATCGAGGAACTTGTTGAAGATCTTGGGATCTGCGATTTCAACTGCAAGGTGCACAGCGAAGCCCACAATGTAAGCACACCGCATCTGGATGCCCTTACGGCGCAGCATCAATCTCCAGAGATCACAGAACGGGACGCTTTTAGCGCCAGACAGTGGGGAGAGGACGCGAGCAAGAGAAAGCGAGCGACATAAGGGAGAGGGCGAGAGGGCGAGGGCGAGGGCGAGCGAGAGCACGAGGGCAAGAGCGCAGGCAAAAGCGGGCGAGAGAGAGAGAGAGAGAGAGATACCGCGATCGACATGGCGGTACTTTTGCCTGTTGAGAGTCATGGGCTTGGGTATCCGGTTCATCGCCACTGCGCGCTCGCCCCAGCCCTTTTCCTGGCCGCCCTTGCCCCCCGACTCGCCGTATGTCCCAAAATCATGACGCTTCAGCTGCGAAAACTTACCACCGCCCTGCACGGATTTGAGCTTGCGCAGGAAGGCGTTGAAGGACATGAGCTTGATGTCCTTCTCCTTGAGCAGCCGCTCGTCGTACGGCTCCACTGCCATCGAGTCGATGCTCGCGCTCCCGAAGCCCCGCTTCGACTCGGAGCCCTTTAGCTTCTGCCGCCCGTCCATCTTCGCCAGCTCCTCGTCCACCGGGTCCAGCTTCACGTCCTTGGCCAGGACGCGCGGCGCCTGCGCGGGCGACGCGTTCTCGACAATCTCGACGACCTCCTTGCCCGAGAGCGTCTGGCCCATCATGTGCGACTTGCTCGGGGTCGCCGGCGCAGGTTCAGCGGGCGCATCGGCCGAATGGTCGGCAAAGATTCGGTCGCCATGTTGCAGCCGCAGGGCCTGCATGGTCGCGGTGGCGGGGGCCAGGTAGTCCTTGTGCCCGGGGTCGCGCGAGAGCTTGAACTGCGGGAGCGCCGGCAGCTCCTGCTGGAGCCGCGCAGCCAGCGTCGCGAGCGTGTCCGACGGCTCGACCGACACGCGCGCCTGCCCGATCCGCGTCTGCACGCGGATGAGGATCGGCGCCATGGTCGCTCAGTCTCGCTGCACAGCCTACAGCCTGGCAATGACCTGTCTCTGGATTCTTCAGATTCTATTTTTATTGTTTTTTTTCCCCACGAACCTCGGAGAAAAGCCCCCACGCGCCCTTACTACGGTCGCCGCCATGGTGGCTTCAGAGGGCGGCGCCGGGCCCGACGGGGACGGCGCCGAGAACGGGGCGGGAGGGGCGGGCGTGGCGGGCGCGGGGAGCGTGACGGGCGCTGCAGGCCGCGCCGCCGCCCCGCCGCCGCCGCCGCCTTGCTGCGCCAACGTGATCGAGCTCTGCGAGCTCAAGGAGATGGCGCTGCGCGCCTTCGCCGTGGCGTCGAAGGAGGCCGCGATCAGGGCGCACAAGTGGGCGCTGCTCAAGGTGGGGCTCGCGGTGTGCTGGCGGGCCGCGCCGCCGCACCTCGAGGGTGCCGCATCTTCTGCGGCCGCAGCGCACGCGGCAGAGGGCGGCGAGGGCGGCGGGCAGCAGCCGCGCGCGGCGCTGCATGCGGGCGGTGGGGCGAGCGGCAAGCCGTCGGGCTCGCACGCGGTCTCGTACGAGGTGTGGGCATTTGGCACCCGCGAGCTGCTGGCCGAGCTCACGCGGGACGCGGTCAAGGTCGAGGAAGGAGCGGGGGACGGGGGGGAGTTCGGGCGGCTGGGCGCGCACGAGACTGTCGGGACGATGGATATGGAGGCTGCTGTCCGTGCCCCCGCGTGTCCCGACGTGATGCTGCTGCTCAACGACGCCATGGCCAACCGGGCCGACCTGCTGCTGGGAGGCGGCAAGAGCGGGCCCGGCCTCGTGCGCATGGGCGACAGCTGGGTGCCGCGCATGGACGAGGACAACGGTATGCACGGCGCCGCGCGGACAGTGCTGCCGGGGATACACTTGCATTGTTTCATCTGCGCCTCGCGTCTGATGGCCACGATCACGGTCAAGATGAAGCGCTTCCAGCATCTCGACGACGCCGATACAATAGGAGCCCGCTTGTTCGGCGAGCAGCGGAATCCGGCGTGCGGAGTGGAGGTTGTCATGAGCCCCTACGGCGTGGCGGGTCTGCTCAAAACTGCGCGCTCGTCGCAGCTTTTGTCCTACGAGGACTTGGTGTCGCCCGAATCGAAGAAAGAGGTGCAGGACTCAGGCTGGGCAGAGTTCGAGGCAGGACAGCTCGCCGCGCGCGATAATTCGCGCTGCACGACCATGTGCAAGTCGAAAATGGTGGTGGTAGAAGTGGAGGGGGACGCGAGGCTGTACCCGGCGCACCGGCTTGTGCGGCTGTCGCGCTCGCCGGTGTCCCTAGTGCCGCAGCTCGATAATATTTGGCTAGATCTCCCAGACGTCCACGAAGTGGAAAGGTCCATGGCGACGGCGGCATTACGGCATATGTACGCGATGTTGCGGTCAGGCCACCCGCCGCGCGGGGGCTATGGGCGGTTGCCGCCCAATTACTTGCCGCCTCTGAACGGCTACTGGGTTTTCGCGCGCATTCCGCAACAGTGCATCAAATTATTGGTGAAGCCGAAGCCGGTCGGCGATGCGGCAGTCTCTGCGGCAGGCCCCGCGGCCGCCGGCGCGGCGCAGCGAAACGCCAACTGGCAAGCGCCTGCACACGGCTCCGCGGGGGCGCAACAGCAAATGCCGCCCGGGGACGCGGCCCCGCAGGACGCGCAGGTGGCGGCTGATGCCAAGGGCAGCGGTACAGGAGGGGCTGCGGTGGCAACCAAAAAGGGTCAGAAGCGTAAGGGCGGCGCAGCTGCCGCGGCCACCGCCGCTCCAGCAGCTGGAGCTGCTCCTGCTCCCGCCAATAAGCGCAGCAAAAAGGGCAAGGCAGCCGAGGCTGCTGCGGCTGCGGCTGCGGCGGCGGCTGCGGCGGCGGCGGCGCAAGGGCAGGCAGATGCCAGTGGTGACGGGGAAGAGTTACTTTTGGCCGGGGGGTCTTCTGTTGCGGAGACGGCTGCCGGAAAAAAATCCAATTCGGTACGTATCTCGCTGTGTCTTGTGCTCCTTGTTTCGCTGTGTCTTGTGCTCCACACGTGCGTTTCCTGGTCATGTGGCTCGGCGTGTTGTTGGTGTTGATTGTGTTGTGTTGGTAGAGCCTGTGTCGTGTTGGCGCGTTGCTGGCGTGAATTTGTCGTATGGAGTTAGCGGTGGGGGCCCTAGCTTTGCAATCTTGATGCCGGCAGCTGGCTGGTTTTGCGCAACTGAAATTCGGAGCTGTGATGGCGGCGAGCAGAAGAAAGCGGGTGCACGGAAAGGGAAAGCAGGGGCCAAGGAGGCGAACGCCGCTGCTGCCGTACCTGCTCCCGCCACGACTGCTGGCAAGAGCGCTCCTCCTGCTGCCAAGGGTCCAGCAGCTGGAACGACTGCGCCTGCTGCGGGGGGCAAGGCAGGAGGCAAGGGCGAGGCGGGAATAATTGAGAAAAACTTCATGAACGAGTTGATGGACGAGTCGACCCGAGCGCGGGTCGACGTCGACACACATGACCTGATCGACATCGGAGAGCTGCAGCAGCTTGATGACATCAGCGGGCTCAACGACGATGAAATAGACGGATTCTTTTCACCTTCCGCCGGAGGGGCCAAGGGAGGCGGGGGCGGTCTGGGAGACCTGGACCTAGGCGACTTTGACCTTGACATGGATGCCTTTGCCGAGACGCCTCGTGCTGCACAGCATGGTGGCGACCTGAGCTTTAGCGCCGCAACACCCAAGGCGATGGACATTGACGTTCCGCTCGACCACGGCGACGCCGTTATCGTGAATGATGTGGGAGGCGCCACGCACGACGCAGCAGCTCTCGAGGCCGCTCGCAAGGCGGAGCAAGCCAAGGACGAGGAGATTCTGGCCAAGCCCATGACGCAGCTGCCGCCTGTTGTCCGTCGTCCCGGGCTCTTCAGAGGACGCAACGCGTCTGCCGCCGATCAGGGCATATCAGACGGCGTGCCCTGGTATTATTTGGGCGTCACCTACGGAGCGTCGGCGCCGCCGCCAGCGATAGAGGTGGAAAGTGAAGCTCCCAACGACGCCAACAAAGATGCAGCAATGCTGGCGTTACCGGATAGCAAACCCGCTATCAAGCAAGAGGGGGACAAGCAGGGCGGGCATCCAGCATTGCGTGCAATGCCTGTGCCTCCAATGATGATGCACGGGAAGATGCATGGGAGGACAGAGCAGAACGCTGCGCACCGTCTCGCTGCGGTGAAGCGTCACGCGGAGGTAGCAGGTGGCAGCATGATCAACGGTCAAATTGTCAAGAAAGAGGCGTCAGGGCTGTCGGGGCGGACATTGCTCTCACTGTACAGTGTGAACAAGATCTGGGAGAGCAGCCGGAGCGTGTGCATTGACAGCAAGTGCTCGCGGTCTTCGCTGCTTCTCAGCCACAAAGATGGCGCCAAGCGCATGCACCACGGCGCGGGCAAGTTGCTGCCGCTCGAGCACCTGATGGCGCATCAAATGGCCTTAACGTGCCACGACATGCCGCTCACTGCCAACCTCACTGCCCCCAATGCCCCGCTCGTTGCCATGAGCGTGCAGGCGGTCCGGACGGCGTTCGTGGTCCGCACGCAACTCATCAAAGACGGCTTGTCGTCGGCGGCACACCTCAGTTTCGAGCACATGATGCGTGCAGAGCTGGGCGACGATGGGCGTGTCATGATGGCCCTTGACCCGCTGTCCCTGCCCGCCGATGCCACGTCAGTGGGGTACTCGATTGCCAAAGTTTTGCCTGCTCTCGACCGCCTCGTTCCAGGGTTGCGCCGCGAAATGAAAGTTTTGGACCTGGCTTCGCTGCTGGGCCACCCGGGGAGGGACGTGCAAGAGGTGGCAGAGAGGCTGCCTGCTCCTCAGCTTTTGGTGGGAGAGGCCGACAGCCAATGGGTTGAGGTGCCTCCTCCAGCGCTTCGCTGGTGGGAGAAACTGCCGCTGGAGCCTTATGGGAACAAGAAAGATGTAATTTATTGTGTCATCTGTGGGTCTGGGAGCAGCGTGCAGCAGGCGTCGCAGCAACAGTCGGAGCAAGAGATTGAGGCGGGACTCTTCTTCAAGGAGCTTAGCTGCGTGTACCAAGCTGCCAATCTCGGCACTCACCGATGCTTGGAAAGCAAGCACATGGAGGAGCCCAAGCAGCGTGGTGCGTCGGCGCCGCCTGCTGCACCTGTGCTCTACAACAATGCTATCGTATCCGTGAAGCCGGTCAAGGCGGGAGCTATGGGGGGACCCGGCCACGGTTACCGGCCGGGCGCGCTGTTCGAGGAGGCGTGCACGCGTGCGCTCAAGGGCTTGGTGCACTACTTTGAACTGGACAAGTCGTCATCTGTCTTGCCGGTGCTGTACGTCCTGGAGCCAGACTTCGCCTTGGGCAACACCTGGAGTGTCACACCGCCGCAGCACCATCAAACTCCCGCGCAGGCTCGCGCCGAATGGCAGCGAGCCCTCGCCAAGTCCGTTGCCTCCCTCGCCGTAGGCTGCCCGCGGATCTTGGATTTGGTGGTGCAGATAGTGCCAGTGCAGCGGATTAACATGGGGCGCAAAATGCAGTGGTTGTTGCGCGACATGGCCATGGCCGTCTACACCAAAGGTCGCGTGCGCCCGCGCGCCAGATACAGGACCCAGCACGCGGACACAATCATGGACCTGGAGGATGAAACGCACAGCTTCTTCTCCGCCTCGATGCTGTCGATAAAGAAGAAGGAGAAGGTCGAACGCAAGCTGTACGAGCCTTTGCTCACCGTTCCGCTTGCGCACACCTCCGACGCGGCATTCGCTTCGTCTGCCGCGCAGGGCGGGGGGGCAGATCAGGAGCCCGTGCCCATGCTTCATTGCGGCTATGCGTGGTCCGATGACGGCTTGTGCCTCGGGGCGGCAGTGACGGACTGCACAGGGGAAATGCTCGAGACCTTCACCGCCCTTTTCGGGGGCACCCTCAGCCACAGTCATGGGGAGGCGCGTATGGGCAGTGCTGGAGCGGAGTCTGCACGTGACAGCGCTTGGCGTTGGATGCTGCAACGCCTTTGGAACTCCATTTACGAGTGGATATGCGTGTCGTATTCCCGGCCCGTGCGGCTGGTGGTGGGCGTCTTGGGAGGCGGGATGGATCTCGCAAGAGATCTTGCGCACTGGCGCGTCATCCTGGAAAAGGTGCGCTGCGGTGCCCCCGGTGCTATGTGCTGCGAGGTCATGTTCGTCGAGCTCGGCATCGTCCGAAGTCTGCAGCTCCTCTCACGGTGCGAGCGCGCCGGCGGTGCCCTGTTGCTGCTCGTCTCTCGTGGCGCGCACGTTGCACGTGTCCTTGTGAGTTGTCGCGTAAGAGGAAGAGGAAGAGGCTTAGTTGTCGCGTAAGAGGAAGAGGCTTCTGAGACTGTCTGTGATGCTGTACCCCTAGTAAGCCCTCTACGGGTAGTGGGGCAAGTAAGGACCCTTCTGTCCCTTCTATCCCTTCTATACAACACCATTACGGCCTTGTGTTACGCGAATGTGGCCAAGTGATCTGTGTCTCTGACGCGTGGCGTGTCTGTGCCGCGTGTTGCGTCGGACAGGACAAGTGCGGATACAAGTAGAGACCGCATGCACTCTGAGTCCTATGAGTCATGGCCGCATGACGCGCGAGTTCCAGTGTCCGTGACCGATCTGACGTCCGCGGGTCCGTGCGTGCGTGCTTGAGCTGTGCTTGCGCGCTTGTGGCAGGCACAGTGGTGTCGGAGTGTGCCTGCTCCATGCTGATGATGTGATGGGGTGCAAACAAGGGCGTTTTGTCTCTGTTGTAGAGGAGGAAGGCCAGAGTAAGGTTGCAAGGAGCCAAGGTTGCAAGGAGCCCTGACAACCCAAGTGCTGAAAATAGAGGAATCAGAGGAATTAGAGGAATTAGAGGAATTAGAGGACGAGGCCAGAGTAAGGTTGCAAGGAGCCCTGACAACGCACGTGCTGTCTGCAGGGCAAGACGCCTCGTGGCTATTCACGTGCGACAAACCGATGGCGCTACCGCCCTGTGCCCCCGGCATCACACTGCCTCTCGCCTCGGCTATCCTCGTCACCCCCCCCCTCCGGTTAGAGAGTCGTCCTCGCGCCCCGCGTCCCGCCATGTGCAGCTCGTGCATTCGCATTTTGAGCTGCTCCAGCTAGCTTGGCATGTGTGGTGCGTGCGCGACCGCATGAGGTGGCATGGTGCGTGAGCGACCGCGTGAGATGACATGAGATAACGCTGGCGCATGCCTGGCGCGACGTACAGGGACGAAGAGAGCCTCGCAGGCGGTGCGATGAAGCATGCGCCGTCCGTCAGCGCGCATAAAGTGCACCTCTGGCCTATGCTTCTGGACATTGCTTTGCACCTGTACGTCGGGTCGCCGAGCAACGGCGGTGATGCGTCGGCGGCCTACAAGACGCGTGTTGGCGAGGTGATGCGGGTTGCGCCCCTGTTGCGTCTTTATTCCACAGCTTTGTGCGGAGCTGATCCGTTTGCAGCCGCGTCTGCGTCTGGGCGTTTACCCGCGCGCCGGTGGAAATTTAGACTGACACACCTAGCGCCCGACAGGTGGCAAGAGCATATCATTTGCTGTCTTGGGCAACAGCGCACCCCAGCTACCCACGGCGACAAAGTGTGTTGCCGCTGCACTTTCTCATCGCCAAGCGCCTAGCCAGCGCTGCACACTCAGCCTGCACCTCTTCGCCCTGACGGCTTCACCTGCGCATCAAATGCGCTATCTCTTCTTCGCCCACAACAAATATTTTTATTAACAAACACCACCGTACTAAGAAGAGTAAGCTCGAGGTCGCAGTTCGTTACACGGTCCCGCTTGCAAGTCTCCACGGCACAGCCGTGCTCAAGATGCCGCTATCCTCGGGCCACAGCTCTCGCCCCTACGGAGCGCCGCCAGGATGGCGCGCGCTGGATCAGATGGCAAGCGCTAATTAAGCTCCTCCTGGGCCGTGGCCCAGATGTGAGGCTTTTTAGTGTCTTGGAAGCCTACCGCTTTCAGCAGCGCTTGGTCCTCCTGTCCATTTCTGTTGCATTAGATTTACCGTACTTCACACGTGCATGCAACCCTCACCTGGCACCCGTGAGGCAGGGAACGCAGCAGACATCTTGCACCGTTGCGCATAAATCTAAGTGCTACGGGTGCGTGAACGCGCAGACCAGCGGGCAGGTGCAGTTATGAAAGTTTTCACATACCACTTGCTCGTCGTCTAGATCGGCCGCAATCACATTCGGTTGATCCGGGCCCTTCCTGTTTCCCTCCCCCCCTCACTCAGTCAAAGTCTCAGAACGCACTTTCTGCTCTGAAAAAGTGACCCTTCGTGGATCATGCATGGTGTTTGTATGGAACCTTACGTTTCGTATTCTCGCAAGTGCAAGCCCGTGTGCAACTTATAGCGCATAGCACAACACAGCACCTGAGGTAAGCGGCGAGGTTTTGGTTTACCATGGCCGGGTGTTGCTCCGACTCTGATATTAAGCCCCGCTCACGTTCTCGTAATCTCGCGCTTGCGGGCGCGCCAATGGCCATTTTGACCAATCTTTTCCACTGAACTTCTGCTTGTCTTCGCTCCAACTTTCTGGTCTCTCGTGCCTGTGAATCGTCTCCCACAGCCACCTTTCGTGCCGCCGGCTTCTTGCTTGCTGCCCGCGCCTGGATCCGAGCCAATGCTTGCCCCTTCCTTGCAAAATTCCACTGCAGCATCTCCTTCGCAGTAATGCTCTTGATTTCCTGCCTGGCAGCGTTCTCCAGCGATCTGACGCGCTGCTCGTGTCCATGTGCAGACTGCCGGAGTTTGCTATCGCTGGCGAGGCGCGCTTTGCGCACCCGCTCGTCTTCCACCTTTTCGGATTCCTTTTCTCTCCACTTTCGGGTTGCATCCTGCTGTTGATCGCGCCATAGGCGTATCTGCCGTTCCTCTCGTTTCAAATCCAGGTCGATGCTCCTCTGCTCCTCTCTGCTCACCAGCGCTTTTTGCGCAAGCGAAGTTTTCGCCTGTTTCCACGCACGCGTCTGCTGCTCCCGCCACTGTCGGATCTCGGGGCGATCCGCCTTCTCCATGCGCGCCAACCTGCGTTCGGCTGCAGCATCCTTGCGCTTTTGCTTCTCCCAGGCCGCGGACTGCTGCGCGCGCCACTCCCTGATGTCTTTGGCCGCAGCACTGTCCCCAGTGTGCGAGGCTCTGCGCTCGTCGACGGGCCGACGGGCCGCATCCACCGCGACTGTGATCTCCGGAACGGGTTGCCCGCGAGCCACAGCGCCCGGCCGCCCGGCCGGGCGCTGCGAGTCAATCTCCGCCTGCAGCGCCGCCTTCATGCGCGCTTCGGCCTGCCTGTCACGGATGGCATCCTGCACGGCAGCATCCGCGTGGCTCCGCAGCTCCCTGACCTCGGCCAGCTGCCGCTCGATTCGTGTCAGCGCCGGCGGCGCTTGCGAGCGCGGCGCGGCGTTGGGCACGGCGGGCGCCCCGTGCGGGGCTGCACTGGGCTGCTGCGCCGCCAGCGCTGCCTTGATGCCCAGCACTCGCTCCTGGGCGCGCGCCAGCTCTGCCTCCTCTAGCACTGCCTTGGAGAGCGAGCCGGGCGCTGCCTCTTCAGCCAGCACCACCTCGCGGCGTGCCGCCCGCAGCGGCGCGCGGCGCGCCGCAAGCGCCAGGCATGCTAGCAGCAAGAGCCCGGAGACCAGCGCCGCCGCGCCCCGCCGCCCCTTTCGTGGCATCTCCACCGACGCACACACAACAGCCTGAGCCATGCCGCCAAGAGACCGAAGATAGAAAGACCCACGAACAAGTTCTGTTCAAATATTTTGTTCGGCAAGAAGTTTTACCCTTCAATGCAAACTTCCCACTGGTCGCATCGGCGCGGCGCGCTACTGGCCGTGCTGTGGGCGGGCGCGGCCGGGTCGGCGGCAGCATATCGCGCGGAGTACCCGGCGGCATGCGCCAGCCTGGGCGGCGGTGGCGCCAACGCGCCCGTGGCGCGTCCTGGGCAGCTGGCGACGGTGCTCGGCCTCGGCCGGCCGACGCCCGACGTCCTCGACGCGTTCTTGCAGCGCAGGAGCGCCGCTGCATACAACCACCCGTTTGTCGGCTGCACCTCTCTCATCAATGCCACTGTGAGCCACGCGCGGGCGGCGGGGCATGGGGGGCGCGGCCGCGCCTAGTCCCGAGTGTGCGCGCGCGTGGGCTTGTGCGCGAGCTGACCGGCCTCTCCCAAGCAGGAAGAGCCCGCGGACTGGACTGTCCTGGAGTACAGGGCTGTTGTGGGCCACGGGAAAAAATGCTACGAGCGAGTGTCGACCGCGATGCGCGACTGGCGCATCATGGACACGGTGCGCCGGCCGTGCGTGCATGTGCATGCGCGTGAAGGTTGGCCATGCACGCAAATGCCAGTGGGCGGGTGCTTGGCTGAATGGCGTGGTCGTCGGGCGCAGGTGGAATGGGCAGGCGTCCACCATCAGCCTCAGACGGGTATGATAGCGACGTTTGCAAAGCTCTCAATCGGTCTCGGGTGGGCCATCAATCCGTGCCGGTCTCTGGGCGCAGTGCTGCCCTTCCTGTCACGCAGCCTGTGCTCTCCCGCGCCCTGCCTCCGCATCTGGCCCGCTGAGTCTGAAGTGCTGAGGGATCTCGTTGTGCAGGCAAAGTTACTGGGCGAAGGATGTGCGGAAGCGTGCGACTCACACAGTCACAAGGGAAGAGCGTGCAGGGCGAAACATCCTCACCCAAGTGGCCTATGCAACGCTCCAGGGGTGGGGTGTCTTGGACACGATCGCTTGCTGCAAACTGCACATAGCGTGAGGGGAAGAGGCAGCTCAGTAGAGTGCGGGCGGCTGGAGCCCATGCGCCCGGATTTGTCGGGAGTAATGATGCCAGTGTGTGATGGCGTTCTGAAACTCCGTCGTGTTGGCCGTCCTATCTTTATGCGTGCATGCTACCTCCTCCTCTTTCCTTTCCTCTTGTTCCTCTCTATTGCTCCGTCCCCTTCCACTCCTGCTCTTCCTCACACCTCTTGCCCGTTTCCTCATGCCTCCCTTTCTCCCTCCCCACAGGCACCTGCTGCAAGGCGAAGAACGCGTGTTGGTTACGTGGGATGGACGCGAGCCGGACCGCAGCGCTGGCTCTGGTGCCGGCGCATCTCCCATTGTTTACAGCATGAGCGGGGTGCCAAGAGATAGTGTTGTAGCCACGGAGCAGGTTCAGGGTGCTGTGGTCTTTTCAGTTAGGTCTCTCTCTCTCTCTCTCTCTCTCTCTCTCTCTCTCTCTCTGTGTGTGTGTCTCTGTCTCTCTCTCTCTCTCTCTTGCGCGCTCTCTCTCTCCTGAGCGGTTCCTTCACTTGCCGTCGCTGCTACTCTTCTCCTCTCCTCCTCCTCCTCCGTGGCATGCACACACCCTCCGTCCGAGTCCCTCACGTGTCTTGTGGTTGACAACTCAGATCGGTGTCGCGTGGCAACGGATTACTGGGATCGCTCATCTTTCCTCTCCTGCGCCCCATGCAGTGAGCCGCCACCCCTCCGCGTGCCACACGCTCTTCACACGCACCCCGTTCGCGCCGCCTCGCGCATGCCTCGCGCATGCCTCGCAAGGATGCCTCGCGACCTCGCGACCTCGCGAGGGCATCCTCGCGATGCCCTCGCGAGGGCATCCTCGCGAGGCATCGATGCCTCCGAGCGATGCCTCGGAGGCATCGATGCGAGGCATCGATGCGAGGCATCGATGCCCTCGCCCTCCCTCGCATCGATGCCCTCGCCCTCCCTCGATGCCTCCGAGCGATGCCTCGGAGGCATCGATGCGAGGCATCGATGCGAGGCATCGATGCCCTCGCCCTCCCTCGCATCGATGCCCTCGCCCTCCCCTGCATCGATGCCCTCGCCCTCGCATCGATGCCCTCGCGAGGATGCCTTGCGAGGCATCAGAGGGCATCGATGCCTCGCGCATGCCACACGCCTCGTGCCTCGTCAACGTCCTAACTGCATTCGCGCTGTTTGCAGGCGGCGCTTTTTCCGCGACCAGGTGCAGTATGTCGCCGGGCGTGAGGCGCAGATCCAGGAGTTTTGGAGCTTGAGCCGTTGAACGCTGAACTTTTAGGTGAGCCAGGAGGAGGTCCGGAGGCAAGACTGATGGGCTTTATTGATCATCATAACACAAGGCCCTGTGCGCCGCGCTATCATAATTCAATGTCGCGCATGCGCATGAGATTATCTGCGAATGGGCTCTCCCACGCGGCACTCGCTGGCGCTTCGTGGTTCAGCAGGGCCTTGTCAAAGGCCAGGACGTCACCGTTCACGCTCGGTGTCCGCCCGACTGGATCAAATTCGATGCCCTGCACCGCCTCGCGAAAGTAGTCGATTGATGCATGTGCCGTCTTCGTCGCGTTCCCCTTGCAGCCTGTCGCCGCGGCTTTTGCGTCCTCGCGCAGCGCAGCCGGGCGCTGCGCCGCTTGCAGCGTCGCCGCCGGATGCTGTGCCGCGTGCAGCGTGATGTCATAGTCAAACTCCATGGCAAAGGCCAGGTCACTAAGGGAGATCCCCGCGTGCTCGCTCGGTGTCATGGCTCCGGATGCAAGCCTTCCTGTGCGAACCGTTTGATGTACTGTACCCAAGATTTGCCGAGGCACGAGAAGGGGGCCGAGGCGAAAAGTTTTAGTTTTTCTTCTCGTTTTCCGCCGAAAAGAGCTTGTTTCAGAGAGTTATTCTTTTCTTGCACCTGAGTTGTCCGATAAAGTCCCATTTCGATGAAGAGAGTGTTTTGGGGGGTTTAAAAATGGGGGTTAAAAACCCCACGATGCAAACCGGCCAGTTGTTTACGACCAGCAACCCCAAAAAGTTGTGCTGTAAAGAGTCTCCGTGCTCGAATAGCGTCCGGTTTACAAGGGGGATTTGTGACTGATCAACTTTTTTTTCACCGGGGAAAGTTTACCCTTAAAAAAGTTTTAAGGGTAAAATAGCACGAACCGGCCGAGGACTCCTCTCGGAGCAAGCTCGGCTCCGACAACATGCAGGATCCTTTCGCAAGGGCGGGTACTATGCTTGCTCGGCGGCTTCCCCCATGCGTACGCCCACACGCATACTGAGCCACTTTTTCGGGTTGCCAAGACCACGCGCTGCGACTTGCTGCGTAGCGACACACTCACACGCACACGCAACGCACGCGCGCACGCACGCACGCACGCTCGCACGCACACGCAATGCACGCGCGCTCGCACGCTCGCTCGCACGCGCGCACACACACACGCACACGCACACACACACGCGCAGCATTCGTGCCGCAGTACAACTTTGCGCCGATCATGCCTTCCGCGCCGCTGGTGGTACCTTCGCCTGTATCGGTAGGGATTCTCGTGCGCGGCCAGCATGTGGATTGAGGGTGCGCGCATGCAGTGACCCAAAGCTAGGCATGCAGACGCGTCACACGCTCGATATATCTCGTGACCTGCAGGTTCGCGCATGCATGTGTGCATGTGTTCGCTGTGGGGTGTGCGCATATGCGCATGACCCTGGCCCACATGCAAACGCACCCATGCCCTCGCACAGGCGCCAGTCTACACGTCGGCATTGCCATCTATCCAGAGTGCGCCGGGTAACTTGCTTTTGGCAGTCGTGGCCCGCGTATTCACTGCACGTTGCCACGTGTCGCAGTGGCGACGAAGCTGATTCTGAGAATTTTCGGCAGTCTTTACGTCGGCATTGCCCCCTACCGCCCTACCGGTGCTGAATGTAAATATCGAGCATACACACACTGCGCGTGCACGCGCACGTATGCTCGATGAACATCGAGCAGCACTGGTAGGGCGGTAGGGAGGACAGTGCAGACTTGTTGCATATCAGTAAAACATTCCGTGAGCATTGTTGCATGCATAAACATTCTGTAGATGACATGTGATGAGCTCAACATGTCTGCTAGGAGGGTACTACCTGCAATTGTGCGCATTGACGTGCGTGTGTGCATATCAGATGAGACCAGTGACACCGATGCAGTTTCCGATCAGTTCCGCCACCGTCCAAGTGCCTATCAGTGCGACTTCCATGACGTACAGGTGATGGGATGCATTTTTTCCTGCATATCTGCATTCCACATTGGGGCAGTAAGATTGTTTGTCGCTGCCATGGTTCATTTGCAACCCCATCACTTTCCGCCACCGTACAACAATGTAATGCCGAGGGTAGTGTGGAGATCTGTCACTTTGTGTATCCTGTCGTTTTGACGTCTTTGTTATTTGATCGCAGAAGCGCGGCATCGGACGTGCCGCCAGCAGGCTCGTATTACGGAAGAACGATTCAAGTGCAACCTCTGAACTTGCCAACTACGGTAAAAATTCTCATCTCTCGATCACGTTTGTGTCGTATCTTCAGTAGCACACGCACACGCACACGCACACGCATGCGCATACGCACACGCATACGCTCACGCACACGCACGCGCACACGCACACGCACACGCACACGCACACGCACACGCGCACACGTTCAAATCCATGTTGACACTGTGCATAAGCAGATGCCAGGTGCTTCTGTGTACGGGACTACTATTGACATACCCAACTCCAACTCGATCTACGGCGCCACGTTTCAGGTGCATTTGACACCTATATTCAGACGCTGCACCAAGTGCCGTCTTGAAGGGATCTACGGTGTTGGCCATTACGTTTCTGCACGTGTGCATACACATTCAGTTGTCGCATGCAGGCATACATGAACGCCAATGCGTATTTTGCATTTAGATGTTCAACAGACGCTGAACGAGCACGCATAGCACTTATTTTTGGTTTGTGCACACAAATCAATACGCATTTTCCAGGTGCCGAATTCGTCGACGCCTATTACCCAGTGCCAATGGCCGGTGTGTTTCTGGAAGTTCTTTGGCTGGCGTTGCTGACGTATTAAACCCTGGCGCTCTTTTGTGCTGAGTCACCTTCATGCATCCGTACTTTGGTTTGGAACTTGGATGAAGCGTTTCTTATGCATTTCCCTAATTTATTCCAAATATCTTTCCTGTCCTGTGTTCACCTTTCTTTCTTGCCCTCTGTTTATCTCGCCTTGCTGGTGATTTCTCTGTGCATATGTGCCTCTGTTTTCGTCTGTCAGGACCCTCTACTTCTCGCTCGGGACGCGCCGGATTTTACAGGTGCTTCGAACAAGCACACCTATTCACCTAACCGCACCGCCTTCTACCGATTCGCCGTACAGACGCACGTAGATGTGCGTGCGCACGCACGCATGCACGCATGCATGCATGCACACGAGTACACGCACACACGCACACGCACACACTATCTCTGTCTCACAGGCTCGAGTGTAGACCTGGGGCAATCTACGCCCTTCAACACTGTGTGGACCGGCAGTTCCAGCGTCCAGGCACAGCCCTATGTTCCATCTTATGATCCTGTTCAACCAGGTGTGGGAGGTATGAGCGTTTCGAATAGAGTGTGTGATGTAGGACATGCCTAGTAGCAAGCTGTGGTTGCGCGTAGCATACGTTTAGGGAACACAGTTTCCTCTGCTTGCGCGTACCACTAAACAGTCAAGAGGCCGCAGAAAGCAGCGCCATATCAACACCGCGCGCGCTCTCTCTCTCTCTCTCTCTTTCGTTCTTTCTCTTTTTCTCTCTCTCTTTCGTTCTTTCTCTATTTCTCTCTCTCTCGCGCGCGCTCTCTCTCTCTTTCTCTTTCGTTCTTTCTCTGTTTCTCTTTCTCTTTCTCTCTCTCTCTCTCTCTCTCTCTCTCTCTCCCTCTCTCTCTCTCCTCCT
>Ga0115006_10000523_pt1 | contig 21039 bp, 15 predicted proteins | sample ArcOceMetagenome_3_FD_88943 | JGI IMG/M metagenome (GOLD analysis project Ga0115006, IMG submission 88943) | Marine eukaryotic phytoplankton communities from Arctic Ocean - Arctic Ocean- Svalbard ARC20M Metagenome | ecosystem: Environmental > Aquatic > Marine > Oceanic | place: Arctic Ocean...
ACTGCCTATTCCGCGCTTGCGTTGGCTGTTATTTTTCATCTGTTTGCGCTTCTTTTTTGCTTCGTTGCTAGGTTCCGTCTGCAGCGGAAAAGAGGAGATGTCAGCCGCACCGCCCGCAGTGAAAAAGAGCTGGCCCGCAGCACCTGGGATCGCAACACTTTTCTTCGCAAGAGCTATGTCAGCAACGCGGCGTCACGCGTCGGTGTCGCGTACGCACACGCGTGTGCGCTTCGGATGGGGGATGCTGCCCCTCCACGCCGTCAAGCGCCGGTTCAGGGAGCAGTTGTGCATGCTCTTCAGGACGACCTCGATGCGCACTGGGGAGGATAATCGCATCGCTCTGATGCCTCCAGCTTTTTACTCTTGCTCCAGATCTACTTTCGATATGTATCGTGCTTGCTATGTTTTCGCTCTGGCCCTGTGCTCCCTTGTCTTGCGTATATGTCTTGCCACGTGGGTCAACTCGGGGTCCGGGGCTGTGGGACGTGGTCTGCAGTCCGAAGATGCAGTGGTGGTCTTTGTTCGCTCTTGCGGATCTGTATGTAATAAACCGACCATACACACACTATGTGCATACAGTCCGCGCCTCTCGGGCGCTCCGAGACAGCTGTGCAAGCGGGGTCAAACATAAAAAAACACTGACTCTCAAGTCACCGTCAATGAATCGCCCCGAAGGCCGTACGTGTGCGTGCCGTTGTGTTTGAGCTGCCCTAAAACGTCCTGAGACGCCGCGCCGGCTGCGCGTTGGCCTTATTCGCCTGGGCGCGACTTGGAATTCAGGATGCCCCCGGGCCTCTCTCTCTAGCATTTCTCGCATTCCTCAAGCCATCCGCTTGGCGCACCATCACATCATGATGTCATCATCATCCAAAAAGGGTGAAAAGTTCGTGGGAGAACAACCAAAAGCAATCTTTTCAAAAGGCCGGCATGATAATTTTTACCAAGAAATTGCTTTTGGAATTTTACCACAGCTCATCTTTCTGTGGTAATGCGTCCGCAAAAGTTCAGACATCACTAGAGACGCGCCCCCTCATTTGGGGGTGTTGCGTTTGTCGGAGCCAGCACGGGGGCGCAGGGGCGGGGCAGGGGGAAGGAGAAGACTGTGAGGGCACGGCCTGCCTTGTGTGTGGCGTTTGGGCAGCTGGGCGTGCGCCCTGCTGTCGCCGGCACGCCGTGGAGCGGGCGGGTTTCTTCAGCTCAAACTCGCCTTTGTGGTGCTTTTCCAGCTCCCCCGCAGTGCCGGCGGCGTGTTGGCCTGACGTTCCGGAAGCAGAAGTTGGTGCCACCTTGCTGACGTGTGCCCCCGTCAGCTTGGGCTGCCCGTCGTCGCGTCAAGCGCCCAGTTTCTGAATCGGGCCAGGCGAGCTGCAACCCTCGCTGTTCGTCCGTTGCGGAAACCGACGCCAAAGCATGAGGCGCTCGGTGCTGCTGATGCTCTACATATATGCGCACCTCACAACCGTGATGGACTCCAGCTCTGAATTCCACCAGCTGGCCTTCGCGCACGGTGTCACTGTCGAGGGCCAGTTCCTTGCGTCTCTAGCACCGGCCACCCGCGGCGAGGCCACATGCCCCTGCCGAGCTGCGCAGGACAATGTCATGACAGCCAGCGCTAGCTCAAATCAGGGCGCGAGCGGGGTAAAGGACGAGTCAATGTGGAACGTGGGGGCGGACGATTCGCAGAGATTTTGGAGAGTGAGGGTGAGAGAGGGCCCCTCCCCAAACCCACCCCCCCACCGCACCTCGTTCTGGCCTCGCCGCGCTCTGCGACGCGCAATGCTGTGCGGCAAAGAGCACGTCGGTGCCAGCGCCCACAGACGACTGACGCCGGTGTGCTGCACCTTGCATTGTGCGCGAACGCAGTTGCACGACGACGATGAGCACACCCTGGATTATGCCATGGAAACGGTAGAAAGAGTGCTGCGCCAAGAAGTCGTTGGACCCCACGGCCTCGTACGCAGAGCCAAGGTGCAATGGGTCGCGTACCAGGCACACCATTACGGACTGGGTTTGGTGGCAGTGTTGCCGGAGCTGCGCGCGCGACGAGCACTGAGTAATCTTGAAAGGGCGGGGTTGAGCTGCAGCATTGTGCCTGAGTGATGAGTGTTAGTGTGTGTGTGTGTGTGTGTTGTGTGTGGTGGTGGCTTCGGTTGGAACTGAGTGGCACTGAGGTGCACCCTATTGGCATGCTCCAGAGAGTTTGCCGCCGTGACAAGAAAAGAGCTCAAAGTGTCGTTCTCAGAAAGGACGCGTGTGTATTTACATTCCTATTCACAGTTTTCTCGTCTTCGCCTCTGCCCCAACCCCCCCCTTCCCGGGTCTCCGAAAACAGCTCAGTAAACTAAATATTTGCATCCGCCCCATCTCAGCACTGCCTCCTCAAACTATTTTCGTGTGGCGTCAGGATCCTCGTTTTCGTCCCGTTTTCTGGCACGCTAGCAGGATCCGTGACCATGACCGTAGACCTACGCGAGAGCGATGGGAGAGGTTAGGAAGCGCTGAGCCACGGATTCGGGCAACTCCTCAATGATAATCAAAAACATGAGTGATAAACAACATCATCAGCCGCTTGCCAGGCATTGCGTGCATGACAATCATGCAGACGTAAAGATCGCATGCAGCCATAAAGAGGGCCGGAGGGAAAGAGACAGCTTGCCCATGATGCGTGCGGACTTGGACGCCTTGAACAGTGCGTTTGTCGCGAACTGTTTGGTCAATGCACGATCCGCCTCCGAAATCTCAGTTGCTGCTGCCTCCGCCTCCCCTGCCAAGCGAGGATTGCCCTTGAGTAAATGATACACCAATAGAAGTGGAGACACGAAGAGGGCAGCAGGGAAGTATGTGAAAGAGGGCCCAGCCATAGAAAGAGAGGCAGGGCCAAGGGAGAGGAGCGAGGGACCGGGAAAGTCATGGGCAAGAGCCGCAAAAGCATCCTCGAGTGCCGATTGATAGGGGGCATATAGACGGAAAGCCTCGTGTGGATCCTTGTGAAACGCGCTGTCTGCGTCCATGAGAAGTTTTTCGAAGCCTGCTGCTTCGTGCAACAGTTTGCGCCGAGCCTGTGACAGCGTGTATGCAAACGTGTGTCATTGTGCACTTTGAGGCTGGCACATGGAATGTCTCACTCAGCTCGTTACCGCAACAAAAGGTCTTTGGGGGAAAGAATCTTGATGAACGGTTGTAAATTCCCTTCCGAGCAGCAACATTTCTCCTTGGAGGTGACTTATGTTTACATCTGCCTCTGACGCCTTATCTTTCTGCAAAAGGCAGGGTGGGCGGACGTCAACTCTTATGTGACCGGGTTCCAGACAAGCTTGCACCTCAAGAAAAATGAATGTTGAGTGTAAACACACGCTTGCGCGAGAGAGTCAGTATCCGCGCGAAACCCTCCAGCAGCGAGAGAGAAGGATACATACATCAAGGAGTAGGCCAAGTTGCGTGCGGTACACGACAAGAAGATCGACAAGCCGGTGCTGGAGCGGCAAAAACTTTGAATCCACCGCCTCTTCCTCTTCCTTCAACATTGCCTTCGCCACTTCCACATACGCGTCGAGACTTCCAAGGTACTGCGCAAGGAAGCAGGAGGCAGGAGACGAGACGAAAAGTCATCGTTTGCAATCGTAAGAGGGTGCAAGGTGCGTGTCCTTGTCTGTGTTGCCAGTCGCGCCTACGCCTGGCTCCATTTGTCCGTTGATTTGTAGGTGTGCATGCACACCGCTCGCCAAGGTGTGCAACAACACATTGCACATGTGTCTGTACAAATGGTCTGCTGCGTAATTGGCACCTGCATGCGGAGGCGGCGGAGATTCGCGAGATTAAGATGGGCCTCTAGACGTTCAGGCAGAAGTTCTTGTGCAAGCACATAGCACTTGCAGGCCTCATCCTGTGACACACAAAGACGGACATAGGCATCAGCGTGTGTCAAGAGATCCCTTGCTCATGAGCAACGCTACCACCGCGCGAGGCGCACAAACCCTCCCGTACACAGATAGACACCTCATGCCTTACAGCCGCATGTTGCAAGAGCGCCCCCGCATAGCACAGCAGCGAGTATTTAAATTCAATACTGATTGCCGGACACGGTACATTGTGCGGCTCCAACTTGGACTTGTAATTGCGTTGCGAGTCAAGGCTCTGCACCAAATGCGCAGGCAGAACGCTTTCGCGAAGCTGATTTGCTTCAAATCCTGCCTCTTCGCTCAGCTCTCCCAATATTTTTCCATTAGCGCCTTTTGCAGACGACCCCTCAAGAGCGCATAACGCGCTTCTGTGGCCCAGGTGGTGGAGCGCCGCCGCAGCATCTATCGCCGCCAACTCTGACATGGTTCAAAGCTCAGTCAGAAAATTCAATGGACGTGACCTCCAGAACATCTACAACCAGCTCAAGGGGTGCAAGAAGCCAAAGACAAAATCACCTATCTGACCATGCTTCTCAAAGGCGAGAGATCGAAAGACATGGGCGCGTATGATGGCGTTGCTCTTCGCAGGCAATAGCACGAGTACACTTGTCATCAGGGCAAGACAACGTTGCATATTCCCCTCGTCTAAGCTAAGACTGGCCATCTGGGTGTAGTGATACACCGACATGCAGGATCCTTCCTTTCGGTGAGTTCGTGGATTTATGTCGGATTGCTTCATAGACTCAAACTGTATTGTATCCATCAAGTCCTGCTTATTTTGCAAAGGTGCAATGCACACATTTGTGCCAGTCAGACTGAGCGACCAGAAGCTCGGATTCATGTGTAGACACTGAAGGAACATTGAGATGGGGTCCTCGAAGACGAGACGTATCTTGCGGCTCCACACAAGGAGCTCGCCAACGATGTCACTGCGGGAATGAGACGTGACTAGCCATTCCAAATGTGGATATGCTGCTGCAAGATCCTGCCGATCCAAATAAATGCACACAATGCCAACACGGCCCTGCAAATTGCGTGGATCCATATCAACAGCGGTGACATAGTTCTCAACGGCCAAATCAGCGTCGCGAATGCCTCTCTTTGTAGAATTTCTCAACTGGTACGCCAGCCCCCTCAGACCATAGGCAAATGCTCGAGAAGGGTGCGCATCATCGCCAGAGTCGATTACCTCAGTTAATTGACGTATTACCGTGCTCAATTCAACAGGATCCGGCGTTGTGCATATTTCGTTGCGAAGAGTGACGATGCACAAGTTGCAGATGGCAGATTGAAAATCTGGCTTGAGCGCTGTTGCCTCTCTAAATGCTCGCATAGATTCATCGGGCTGTCCTGCCCTGTCCAGGGCAACTCCCAAATTATTCCATGATTCAACGGATTTAGGTGCGATTCGCGTGACAGCTCGGAAACACGTGGCGGCCTCTTCAAACTCTTCTGCCCTGAGGAGCAGCATGCCCAATTTGAAGTGCGAATCCTTCTGACTGCCATCGATTTTGACCGAAACACGCAGGTACCACACTGCAATTTCTAACCTTGCCCTTTCGGAATCGGCAATAGAAGGATCCTCGAGAATTATGATTCCGAGCCGGTAAAAGACCTCACCCTTCATTCGATTTGTGACTGTATTGCCCGGTACTGGCTTGCACATTGCTTCTGTCATTCCCTCGACGTGACGACTTGCGGGTGGTGCCAATTTATTTTCGCTGTTCTCTTTGCCCTGTCTTGTTTCTTGCACAGATGAAGTCGGGACAAGGCCTGCCAGGACCGTAAGGTACATGGCCTTTGCTGTACTGTACTGCTGCTGATACTCGCGCAATTTAGCAACGTGAAAAAGCGGTTGCACGAACGTACTGTTGAGGCTGGACAATTTTTCAAGCAATCGGATAGGAGTTGCAAACTTCTCCTTGGGGTCTACATTTGGATCTTTGAACCGGTGCCAGTAACGGAATATGTCATCTCGGACCTGAGATTTTGAAGTGGCAAGCGTAAAAACGCCTGCTTTGTGATGTGCAGTGAAACACATGCGAAAAGAAAACAGCCCATTGTCGAAATTTTCACGCACGCATGTGCTTGAAACAAGGTAAAAGGTGTCATCCTTGACCTCACATCGTCCATCACTGTGGATCGTAAAGGACAGCTCTTCCCACAAAGCGCGATTCTGGGCATTTTTTTTGCCCCCTCGAAGGCGAAGAAGCGGAAAGCTTTTCTGGCCTGAGCATACATCTGCCGCCATCTTCAGAGCGTAGTCTATGACAAGGTCAGGCTCGATGCCATGCAGCTCCTCGGCTTCAACCTGTTTCATGTCCTCATCAAAAGCATCGTCGTCAGGCAACGTCTCGTTCAGCAAATTGCAGACTTCTTTCCGCCTGAGTCTCGCTTGTACATGATTAGGCTGCAGTTTTAGCACAATTTGAAAATCTTCGAGCGCAGTACGTAGGAAGGAAACAGCTTCACGACTGGCTTCCTTTGAACCCGAAATGTTTGTACCAGAGTACTTTGCAAGCAGCATGCTGCCTCGCTGATGTCGCGCCTTGACATCTTGCGGGTCCAGTTGTATAAGGGCGTTCAGATCGCGTAACCCCAATTCTTGTTGATTGCAGACGCTGCAGAGTGCAGCGCGCCGGTGCAGAACGGCCTGATACTTCTCCACTTCGCTTTTGTCCGTGATTGCGATCATTTTTTCGTACATGGAGAGAGCCTTGTCAAAGTCGCCAATCGCTTCGTATGCCGATGCACAATTTCCCATCAACTCCATTGTCTGCATCCCAGCCGCCTGCAGAGATTTGAAGTCCTTGATGGCCTCGTGGTACTTACCAAGCCGTTGTAGTGCGCGAGCACGGCTGTACAATGCATGACGCAGCCTATCATCGTGAGAATGCTGAGCGTTCAATAGCTGGATACATTGAGAAAAGTCCGCAATTGCCGATTCTGTTTGCTCAGCCATAAAATACACACCCCCGCGCATGGAAAGAGCTACTGTGTCTCCAGGGTCAATTTCCAGTATTTTGCTGTATTCCTCAATAGACCCAGAAAGATTTTGAAACGGACCCGGGTGTGCGAGAAGAGCAGCCAATTGGAATTGAATTGTGTGCGTTTCACCGAGAGTGTCGCTTCCCTGCACCAGGCTCTCGCGTAGCATTCGCATTGCCGAAGAGTGCTTTTCAGATCCACACTGGGCCAAGCAGAGTCCCTGATACCCTAGAGCGGCCGCGTGGTATTTTTCGCTCTTGACTGCCTCTTCAAAGAGGGGGCTGCACTTGTCTATTTGCTGCAACCCAAAATATATTGTGCCGAGGAAAAAGTTATATTTCGCATATTTGGCATTCACCTCTTGCCTTTTTAGATCACTGGCCAGGGCAAAAGGATCATAATCATTGGTAATTATTCGGATACATTCTTGCAGATTGAAAATTGCAGCGTCCTTCCTTTCCCTGCGCAGAAAAATCTTATGCCGCTTCCATAGCAATTTCCACAAGACTCTGCGATGGCTCACAATCTTTTCGTCGAGCATTTCCAACGCGAGTGCATACTCTGCGAAGGCTTCGTCCGACATTCCCAGCTTTTTTTCAAACCAATTCCCCAGCGACACATGGAAGTTTGCCAGTAGAGCTCTCTGACCCATGTCGGCATCGCCTTTGCGAATTCTATGCTTGTGCATGAACGTCGTGACATCTAAAACAGCGGGCAAGGCGGCATTAGCGGCCATCAAAATTGACACAGCCTCGCTGGCATCGGCAGCCCGCCTTTGCCCAATGAATGCGAAGAGGTGAAACCACAATGCATCGGTATCCCCCGATCCTAATATCTGCAGCACACCTCTCCATTTTCCTGCGTTGCTCTCGACAAGATTGCCACGCTCGATGGCTGCAGGAGAAGGACGCAGAATATCCAACGCCATCTCAGTCGTGCGCAACTGTGGCCCCGCAGCAATAATGCTGTGCAATTGTGGAACTTCCGCATCGTCCGGTATGCCCTCTTTCAGCAAGCGCTCAAGCGAAGCCTTAGCAACGCTCAAAGAATGGCGCTTGCAGTCGCAAAGGACGCTCTGCCAAAGAGCATCGCCGCACATAGAATCAGCCTGCAAAGCCTCACCAAACATTTCGTGGGCGTCCGCGTTTCCAAGGTGGCGCAGGCTCTGCGCTGCCCCAAAGCATGCATCGGATTCAATACTCGAGGGATGGAAGTAGACTGGCTCTGAGTCTGAGACCAAGAGTTCGTCCGATGCTGCTTTAATGCCGTGGTGAAGCTGCTCGTACATGTCAAAGGCCTCCTGCGGCTGGAGCTGTTCGAGCTTGATGTGCGCCAATCCCAACTTCGCAGCCATCGTTACCGTGACCACATGGTCTGACTCGATCGCCAGCTCGAATTCAGCTTGCGCACTTTCCAGCTTGCCGTGCATCCGCAGCAGCATGGCGCGAAACACTCTCCACACCTGCGTCTCCTTGTTGATCTCAAACAGAATGGCATCCTCGTCTGTCCAGCCGTCCGGTGCGTCGTCTTCGTACTCTACTGGCTCGCTCTCCATCGCTTTGTTTGCATCCTCCTCATTCTCTGCAGCATCGTTGAGAAGGCACGTGAAGTACAGAACCTCAAACTTGGTCTCGAGCGGGGCACTCGCAGCCACTCGTTTGAAAAAACGCGTCTGAAACCACGCACGGACTTTGTAGTCAAAGTGGTCGCGCTTACCATACTCCCTGCGAACACGAACACATCATCACTAAGACGGCACCACTGAGTCTTCAACAAAAGTCCCCGTCGCCGGCAGATGTCGGGTCACGACAGCCCGTCGCTGTCTCCGGGCGCTGTCCTTCGCAGGCAACCTTCCAGCCTCGCCATGGTTGCAAGCAAGGAGGATTTGAACTTTGCGGGTGCAACGCAGGACGCAGGACGCAGGGCGCGGCATCGGCTCTCGGGGCAGCAAGGCATAAGGTGCGCACACTCGCAGGGCCCAGCGCCGGGTCAACGCACCGCACATAGGTTGCCAGAAACGCGTCGTCCAGGTCCTTGCAGTCCAGCCACTCGTATGCGCCAGCCAGGTCATCGGCTGCCTTGAGCATGTTAAAGATGTAAAAGCGCAAGCGCCTGTCGAGCATCGCCCGCGCCGCAAGAGTCCGGTAGCTTGCCAGCACCCTGTCAAAGGTGGTCCGCGAGTAGGGTGCGCTGAGCACCGAAAAGGGGTCGGGCGCGCCTGTCGTCGCCACGCTTCTGGGTCGCCGCTGCACGCCGTACTCTGTCTGGACGGCAAAACCGTGCGGGTACAAGAGCGAGAGGCACCGGGCCAGGCTGTACCTGCCGTCCGAGAGCTTGCCCTGCATCATCTGGGCGTCCGCCAGCGTCAGCCAGAACGCCGGGACCGTCGGCTGCTTCGGCAGCAGCTCCGACAGCTGGGCGACGGCCGTCGCAACGTGCTCTGCGCCGAAGTCCAGCTCCCGCTGCGGCTGCGCGAGCAGCTCCTTGGCCCTGGCCACGGCCTCGGTAATCGCCGGCGTCGCCATGAGCGCGGAGCCCGTGCCAGGGTGCGTGCGACAACGCAGGGGCTATGATGTCCCGTGGGTACAATCGGCCCGCTGGTCCGGCAGCAATGCTATCACCCACATTCCGCTGTTCGTGCAGCGCCGCCGTCGGCCCGGGCGTCCGGTGCCTCTACCGGCAGAGGCGCGAATTGAAATCCACGAATGCGTTGGGATCGCCACTTGGGTACAAAGTCATCCAGACAAGCAGAACATGTTCTTTCGAGTCAAGACAAGGTGTAGATAGATTGACGATAGATTTCCGTCGGCCCACTGCAGCGTTGAAGTCCCGGCAGGCCGGAACCGGGTGGGTGCGGAGAGCGGCGCGCCGGCGCGGCGGTCCGCCCACATGGCGACGCTCGAAGATGAGCACTCAAACCCCGAGCGGGACCGCGACGAGGTTGCGAGCGCGCTCGTGGCCGAGGCGCGCGAGCTGCTGCAGCGGCTGCCGACGAACGAGGCCGCCGACCTGCTGGCAGCGCTGCGCGACGGCTCCACGGCCATTTCGGCGGAGATGGCCGGCGGGGCTGCCGTGCACGCAACGTCCCCACGCCGAAACCGCTTCCCCCTGCTTCCCCTGCCTGGGCAGCCTGCGCCGCTTCCCGGCGCGCCCGGCTCGCCCGAGAGCCCCGCCGCGCGGGGCGGCGCCCTCGAGCCCATCGAGCACATGCGCATCGCCGTGTTCGACGGTGGGGCCCTGCGCGACGAGGCGGCGAAACCCGACGCGGAGGTGCCCGAGCGGGTGCCGCCGAGCACAAAGCTCTCGGAGCGGGAGCGGCTCGAGTGGGAGGCCCTGAGGCCCACCAAGCGCGCGCTGTATCAGGTCATGAACTTGACGCGGCACATCCGGCGCCGACTGGCGAAGCTGCCATGGAACCCCCTGCGGAGGCCGAGCAACGAGGAAATCGCGGCGTTCATCTTGAAAACCGGCGGCGGCTACGGCCATGTTGACCCAGAGGCCCTCAAGTTCGCCGTCACGTCCAGGCCCAACATGCCAAACGTGGGGTGCTGGTCCGGAAGCTTCCACTGGAAAAAGCATGAGCCGGGAGCCGAGACGCTGGAACCTGCGCACTATCTCATTGCGAGCAGCAGTGCCGGGACGATGGACTTGAACCTCATCAAGCATTTTTGTCTGCGTAAATGGAACCTAAAAAGACCGAACTTCATCATCTCCGTCACGGGAAGTGCTGCCGCCTTTGACCTCAACTCGGAGGAAAAGGACAAGATTTTCAAGGGCATGATGGAGGGAACTCGGGGACTCAGCCCGTGGTTCATCACGGGCGGCACCGACAGAGGAGTGATGAAGTACGTTGGTGAGGCGCGGGCCTTGTTCAACCCGGATGCCCCGCTGATCGGGGTCGCCGTGCTAGGTGTGCTCAAAGGAGGCTCTGCCTTCAAGGCGCGCACTCAGCACAGCAGAGAAGAAGGGGACGAAGAGGAGGATGGTACAATCGGAAACTACGCGGACATGAGCAAAGACTGTGACCATTTCAACGCTGGCCAGGAGCCGCCGGGTCTGGTAATTCAGCATGTGTTGTGTTGTGCTGCTGTGCTGTTTCGCTGCTGTACTGCTGGCCTGGCCATGTGCTTTCTGTATCCTGGTAATGCCCCAGGCGCTCGTCAACACAACTGAGTAGTCTATACCTTCAGGACTGCAACCATTCGCACTTCATCCTGGTTGATTCTGACAAGTCAGCGAGTGAAAACCCCAAATACTTTGAAGAGTTTGGGAAGGAAACAACGCTACGAGCAAACCTGGAGTCGAACGTGGCCCATCGATTTGCTCCCTTCAACCACAAGAACTTGACCATCCGACCATACGAATCTGGCTGGACGGCACGGCAAATGGAGGGGCATGTTGTCGAGTCCATGCTCGAAATGCAAATGGGCTGGGATAGCGTGAGCATGAAGAAGCCGAATAGCAAAATGGATTTTCGTGGCGCCAATATTGTATCCATTTGCATTCAAGGTGGAATTGGCTCAGTCAACACCATTCACGATGCAGTCAGTAATGGGACACCGGTAATCTGTGCCCCCCCCATGCCACTCGCCTGTCTGCCTGGACTCGAAGTGCGCGCAATGACTTTGGGAATGCGCAGGCGATGCTGGTGAAAGGAAGTGGCCAAGCAGCCGACTTAATTGCAGACTGTGCCTTGTTGCGGTATGGGCCCGACCACGAAAAATATGTGCAGCCGGCGCTGTATGATTTCAACCAACGACATTTGTGCGCCTTTCTTGAACAATGTGGATTGAAGACAGAACCAGATGCGTTTGGATGCTCTGACCTCGTAGACGATCCAGAGAGCCAGGAGCACCAGTGCTTCCGATATTCAGGCGTCATCGACCTCCTGAGCAAGATTGTGCGGTGTAATCAGGATATTCAGGACATTGCTGAACTTGACAGGGCGACCCAAGAACTTGAAACAGAGGGAACACAGAGTAGCCTGGTTCAGGTTAAGGAGTGGATTCTCAAGTATGCGGAACGAGCCCCGTCCATGAAGAGAAATTTTTACGGGCAGACGCCGAAAGAGGCAGGGAGTTTCACACCAGTTCTCAATGCAGCAGAGGCCACAATGATTCAGGCATTGTGCGACAGACTGGGTCTGTTCTGTGATATCAGCAACAACGAGCATCTTCCCCTGCACAGGCAGACGACATCAATTCTCGTGCACAGTCGCGTAGATGAGAGAGATAAGGCAGTCGACTATGAAGGGGGCGACCAGAGGCAAGAGAGAGACTTACTGACGAGGGATTATGGGCAAGTAAGCGACGACTTTGTTCAGCGGGGACGCAGTATCGAACAGGCTTCAATTGCTGTGCTGAAGAAATACGGGCTGCCGCAAAAAGGTGCAGTCGGGACGATCCTGAAAGTGTTGACTGCAGTAGCAGAGAACAAGTGCTGGGTCTACGAGCTTTACCCGCATGATCATGACGCGCAAGACTTCAAAACTTGCCTTCTGAATTGCCTCATCAATGGCTTCGGCCATCCAGCTATTGACGATGAGGATACGCTTGGCAAGAAACTATCATGTGCCATCAAGTGGCAGAACATTGAGGTTATGAAGGACATACTAAGTAAATCCTGCCTGCGCTCTCCCCATGAGCGCAGAGAGGTTCTTGAAGGCGCTATGATCGAGGCCATTGCTCGCAATCAAGTGGCGGCTGTACAAGTGCTGCACGAAATGGGCGCAACCTTTGATCAGTTCGGTAGGTCAAACGTCACATTTCCTTTGTTGCCTAGACTTGTATATCCATGCCTGAACTAATTTACAGATGTTTTCCGATTTGTTACAACACCGGTCTTTTCCCTCAGGCATACCTCTCGCGCACTCGTCGGAAGAAGTCCACGATATCATGCAACTCGTGCAAAATTCTGCTCTGCACATGATGGGCACAAAACAATATTCAGACGAAAGTGTAAATAGACGAAGTCGCTCTTGCTGGGAGGCTTTGCTTCACATAGCAAGTGGAGACATGAATGCTGACCACGTGAAAGAGCTGTTGGCCGAAGAAAAGGAGAGACTGGAAGATTTCTCCAAATTAAAAAAGCGCCAAAGTGGGCAAACAAAGAGCAACGGGTTTCTTCAGGGTATTCTCAACGGTGCCTCCTTGATGCACATGGATTTCACATTGGGCCACACAGACGTGCCGAAGTCATCGGCACCAAAGCGCGAGGGGGATATTCGTGAGCCTCTCGGAGCGCTCGAACGGGTCCAATTATATCAAATCCTGACTGCGCAATCGATGCTGATCAAACAGCATCGCAATGAAACAGTGCAGAACGCAAAGGGGCCCAAGGGCAGCCGTGTAGACGAAGGGTTCAATATCTTGAAGGATTTGAAATCATGCAGAAAAATCTTTATATTGCAAGCGCTGTACGGCACAATACTAGGCAATAGCTTCCGGTACAAGTTTGGCATACAGAAGGCGGAGTTTGACCTCTTTCTCTGGTAAGTTGGTGATCATTATGTCACTGATGTGACTTCATACAACTTTGCGGAATGGGGCTTTTTGGTCCCTTGTTTTAGGAACATATTGATGAATGGCATGTTTCGTGTTTCAGGAACGTATTGATGAATCGGAAGGAAATGGCAACGCTACTTTGGGCTCACTGTGAATTTCCCGTCCGCAGTGCGATCACTGCTGCATGCTTATTGCGAAAAATGGCCATGAATGATGCTGTCGACCCGCTGGTGAGCGAGTCCATGAAAGCCAACGCAAGTCACTTCGAGAACCTCGCAATTGGTGTCCAGGAACAAGCTCTGAAGGACGACAGGGCTTTCGCAGAGCAAGCACTTGATCTTCCGCTCGTCATTTGGAGGGGCATGTCCCTACTAGACCTCACCATGGAAGGACAATGTTACAGATTTTTGGAGGTACAGCCTCATGTCGTTGCGTATGGATGTGCATGCCCATTTTGTCGTGCATTTTCATTCCTTTGACCCTGTTGCGCGTTACAGCAATGCTGCAAGGCAACAATGGATGACCTTGAAACTGGCGACATTTCACCCTATGGCGACGATTGGATCAACTTGAAATTCATTGTGAACATCCTTTCGGGCGGTTTTCTCCTCTTTTTCTTCCCAGATATGTTCGTTTGGAACCCCCCTCCACGCACTGAGTTCGTGCGGTCTACAACGCAGAGGCGCAAGAATCCACCCGGCTTCCCTTTCAATCCAAAAGGTTCTTCAGATGTGGGCTAAACCAGCAATGAAGCTAGTTAGATTTCTAGAGAAATCGTGTACTGGCCCGCGGATGCGTGTAATGCGTTCATCTTGAGCATCACTAACTGTTGCGCATTACTTTGTCAGACAATGAAGTCCTCCACAAATTGTACAAACGGTACAAAGCTTCTAAGCCAGAGGAAGAAGACACATTGGGGACGAGCCCCATGAAGCATCTTCTCTCGCCCGGCCTGAAGAGGATGGAACAGCTAGGGAAATCCATGGGAAAGTTGACCAAGTACAGTGCAAACGAGCCGGAGCCTCACTCCATACCGAGCAGACTCAGTACGGCAAAGTCCTTCGAACACATCATTCTTGCTACAAAAGATGAAGAAGATGAGGATGACAGTGAACACATCGCCCGTCTCCTCGAAGCCGCAGTAGAGGTCCAATCTCGATTTTTTTTTTGCACGCGTACCTGTTAACCCCGCCACGAATTTCATTGGTACTATTTGAATCCATGGTACAGGCAAGTCTGACACTTACAATCAAATCTGACTTTCGAATCTCCCAGGTGCGTGTGCAAATGAGGTCAATTATGGACTCAAAAACAAAGAGAGCAATGCGCTGGATGCACAAGATGGACTCAGACCCTCACTTCAAGCATCAAATCACGGATGCACAATTGAATCAGTTGTGGGAGCCTACTTTGACCAAGTCGGAGCGGTGGTTGCTTTTCTGGCGGTAAGACAGCAAAACTTAGGGAAACGTGGCCTGTTTAGGCATGCTTCATCTGGACTGTTTTTTGCGCCCTCTTCTTTCATTTACCTGCAGGCTTACGTGTGTGCATTCATATGCATGTTTGCATGGACGTGAGCAGTGTACCAAAGGTTTTGTACTTCTCCAATGCCGTCATCCAGATATTGATTACCCTGCTTTTCCTTTATCAGCACTTGTACCTGAACAGTCCGCATGTCCGAGCCGCCGAACAAACCTTCACCTCAAGGTGGATTGAAAACGTCATCCTGACGTACTGTCTCTCATGTGCGCTCCGAGAGGCTATTGAATATTTTATCACAGGATGTTCTATTTATGAGATTGCTACGAACTTCTGGACTGTAGTCGACATATTGCAGATCGGGTTTTTCTTGTACGGTGTCGCTCTGAGGAACATGGAACCTGGGTTCCCGCAGTGGGAAAAGGGCATAGCATATGGCAGCATGTTGTCAGGCGTCACTTGGTGGAAATTTTGCTACGGTATTTCGCTGTTCTTCATATGTCTCAAGCTTCTGAGGATTCTGACCACCGTAAATCAACGCCTTTGTTTGCTCGTTATTATTTTTACGCAAATGTTGCCCGACGTTTTGAATTGGTTGTTGGTGTATTGCACTCTTAGTATGGCATTTGGAGTGCTGCTTTGGAGCTGCGGTGACACTCGCGGGGCTCTAGACAACTGCTATGTCACGGGCGTGAATCTGACGAACGCTAAACCAGAAGGCGACACGTTGCCGTCAGCGAGTCATGGATCTTATATGTTCTCCGAGTGTATTCAATCATGGTGGTTTTTCCGAACCATTTGGCATGGCTTTGGAGAGCTTTTCCTAGAGGATATGACGAACGCATTGGCTGTTTTTGTCGCGCTCATCGCCTTCTTGGTGCTCAATGTCGTTCTTATCAACTTGCTGATCGCTGTGATGTCCGGTACTTATGATAGAATCAAGCAGCAGTCAACAGGGCAGAGCATGATTGAGCAGTATTCTCGGATCAAAGAGTTCTCGCGCACCTGTCTTGGCACCCCTCCCTTTTTCAATCTGTTTGTGATAGGCTGGGATGCTATTGGGTTTTTCCGAAACTACCGAGCCATGAAAGCCAGGTTCATCGGGAGTGATTTTGTGAAGATCCTAGATATGTACATTTCTCGGAACAAGGATATGGGCTACGATTGGCAGGCAACAGCCGATGATCGTCGAAGTTTGGAAAAGTGCAAGGCCTACATGCAGCGCGCTCGCGCCGAATTTTTGGAAATCGAATTCGAGGAAGACCAAATCAATCTGATTCGGAAGCAACTGGAGACAACAGAAGATCACATATCAAGCCAGGTAATCCAACGCTTCAATGAAGCACTTGCTTCATTCATTCTACATTCTGTAACCCGGCCAACTACTCATTCATTCATCGTACTTCATTCATCCGCCTCACGCTCTTTTCTGACACATGTCTGATCCGCTCGCAGATTGAACACATGGAAGATACGATGGAACGCAAGTTGTTGCAAGTTGAGACAACAGTAATCCAGGCTCAGCCCAACAGAAGCCAGTTGCCCAGTCAAGGTTTTTACCACATATCTGCATGTGTTATGTATCTTGGGTGTGGTTGGTGCGAATGCTTAACAGCTACTTTGGCTGCGAGCATGGATTTGTTGTAGACTGCTGCGTCAGTTTGTATTGCATTGTAGGTCTGCACGAGCACGCACGAGATGCAGATCTCGTGTTACAGATCTCGTTTGACGCCGTGCCTCACTTTACTCTTCCAGCTAAACGATCCATGTCACATCCCCGCCGAAGCACAAAAATCGCACCAGGGTCGACGTCTAACGCACGACCTTCAGGTAGATTGTGAATCGTTTGGTCCCACCACGAAATTTTTGAAGCTTCCGATCAGTTGACTTGCATTTTAATGTGCGGTAGCTGAATCGACCTGACAACGTACATACAGCATACACTTGTATGCTGTATGTACGTTGTCAGGTCGATTCAGCTAACAAGTTAGGGCGACTGACAGTCGTCAAGTTAGCTAGGTGAAAAAGCTCTTTGGTATAGTTTGTGGATGCTGCTTCACTGTTGGCACAAAAATAAGCTTGCGCCAAATAGGCTTGCGCCTTTGAGGGGAATTGTGAAGGTGAGGCGAAAGTATAGAAAAGCCCAACCGAAGCCCCCGTCTGCCAGACATCCTGCAGCACCTCGTTTCCATCTACTACTATTCAACTCTGAAAATGACATTGCACTGTAAAATCGTAGAGAATAAATTTAAAGGTAAAATGTGTCCCGGGTTGATACCTCCACAGACGCACAAGGCAATTCCTGCAGTTAATCTGGAAAAGGGTATAGAGCGACCTCAGCTCTGTCATTCCATCGTCTATAAGGCTAGCACGTGCCCGGCCGAGTTATAAGGCGGCGCTAGCTTGAATTTGTGCCAGACTTGCGAATTTGCTGGCGCAACCAGCAGTTGCGATCCATCAAAGGCTAGGGCAGCATTCAAGTAGCCAGCCGCGACCTGCCGCAGCCATTCGCCATTTTTGCTGCTGATCAGGAATATACGCCCGCTATCTGAGACTGCAAGGACTCCAGGACACACCACAGCCAAACTCAAGGCCATACTAAAATTCGGCTTCACGAGAATGACGCGCACCTTAGCCCCACTGTCCCCATCCAACTCAAGAATTGGGCCAGAATTAAACGCTGCAAAGACGCGATCTCTGTCGGAGTTCCCGTCATCCTGCACGAGCCTCTCAGCAGCCACGCCCCTTGCGCAAGGCCCGTCGGAGTATGACACTTTCCAAATGATTCTTAGGTGCCGGTCGAGTTTGGCGAAGTAATCTTGGCCGCTGCCTAAATAAAGACAACCATCGCACGAGAAGCTGAGGCACATCGCGGAGCAAGGCAGATTCTCGGTTCGCAGGTGATGGCCTTTGTTATTGTGGACAAGCACCTCCGAGGAGTCAATGTTAGTTTTGAACCACAAAGTCTTCTCCTGAGGATGCCAGGCTGCGGCGTATTGGACGGTGCTACCTGTGGAGATGGATCCAACCAAGCCCGCGTCGTCCGATTCCTCAGATGCGCACGAGCCTGGAGAAGCGATGTCTTGATTCAAGGGCGTATCATTGAGAACAGCTGTCGAAGATGCTGCCCATACATCTGCGTCGATCAGGAGTTTCGTGCCTCCTCCTCCTCCTCCTCCAGGCGATGTGCCCAACCTCTTGTCGCGAGGTCCACGCGAGCCGTGTATTCTCCTGAAGACCTGCTTGCTCCAGTCGCTCCAGCCCGCAGTGCTGCGCGCCCGAACCCTGAAACAATACGGTCCCGGTTTCAGAGTCGCTTGCCCCTTGCTGCCTTTCACTGGACTAGTTTCCACGCCCAGCAGTCCGTGGGTATTGGGCGCAGGTGCAGAGGTTGGAAGAGCAGGCGATATGGTTAACGTTCGCTGAGAAAAGTCTTGAAAGAGGTCTTGCCACGGCTCGGCGTCTTGCGGGTCCTCAGTGCCCGGCGGCATACACGCAAATTGGAGCAGGTACATTTCGATTGGCGCTGGACACGTTGGCTCACTCCATAACAGCACCAGTGCGCGTGACCCTGCGGAGTCGAGCACTTCCTCCGTGGCTGGCGCCAGTATCTCCGGCGGCGAGGGCACTGCAGATTTCGAGGCGCACGCGAAGCACATAGGAACTGCCTGTTCAGTCAGGTTTATGAATACCTGTGTCTGCGCATACATGATGCGATCTGGCGGGTCTGAACACATCCAGCATGGCTCTGGAGGCGCTGGCTCAGGCGGCGGGAGTTCCTTGACAGTGAACTTGATCAAGTAGCGAGGCAGCGCCTGGCGATTGTTGTAGATGACGTAGTGGTCGTAGTGCGCCACAGCGCTTGGGTTTAGCTCTTTCTGCATGTCAGTCGGCAGTCTCTTAAACTTCGGCAAGACGTGTTGGTTCCAAGTGGCATGCGCCTTGGCTGCTTCTTCCGCGTCGCTGACGCATTCGATGCATTTGCAGCCCATTGAAGCTCCACCGAGACGGAAGTACTTGCCAGCCTCCGGCTCTAATGTTCCTTCTGTCTCTTCGGTGGTTTGCTCAGAGTCGGCATTGGAGATTTTTGCAAGAGATGCTACAAGCTGACGCAGAGAGGCGTCTATCGACACCGATGACGCTTTCGCCGTAGACAGCGAGGCAATCTTGCAGATTTGCTTGAGTTTGTCGTCCTTCAGGCGCGTGACTAGCCGGGGAACAAAGACGGAGTCATACCCCGCACACCGAACAGTGTCCAGCGGAATCACGGGCCCGCTACCTCCGGCAGATTGGGCGGGGACAGGCTTGACCCCCGTGTCAGAGGGCACGGGGGGAGGAGGGCGTCCCCTCCTCAGAACCCAATCGTCGAACTCTACAAGTCCTCCCCTATCGACCTGGGCGGTTGGCAACCAAGAGGTGTGGGCACTGCTTTCACATCCGTCTTGGGCGCACACCATAGACTGATGCGAGCATAGACACTTGCTCAGGCCTTGGCGGCGCACACCGCCTCCTCCACGCCCAGCAAATACATCCACACGCATGTATTCTGCGTCTGCGGTCCCCTTGCTCCCTTTCAGCGGCGCCACCCTCATCTCAATCGAGTACCACAGCCCCTCCTCCAACTCCCCCAACTCCACCTTCTGATATGGCGCGCGCCCATCGCCTACATGACCATCGTTACTGTGTGACCCCATGGCGGTGGGGAGCTGGATGCTGGGGCCTTCTCGTACAAGGAGGAGGGAGCAGGAGCTGCCCACCGCGGTGCCCGGGTGAATTGTCGATTCCAATGCCAGACCAAAGCGAGCGTAGGAACTCGTGCCGTGCTCACCGCGTTCCAGACCTACAAATGCGCGCAGCGCGTGAGTTGCGCGACGCTCTTCGCGAAGTTCTGGCGCCGGGGCATCCGTTGAACACAGTCGCAACGAAAAGCTGAGGACCTCCTCCCCTTGCACGCGTTCCTTAGCCTCGGCCTTGCCGCCGGAAGACAAACGTAGCCAGCCGAGGGGGCTAAGAAGGTCAGCTCCTGTCTGTGTAATAGCCCAATCTGAAAGGCGAGAGCTCGTCACCCCCGAGGCCTCTTCGTCCCACTCTCCGTACACCTGAGAGCCGTCGGGGAGCCGCCAAGATATTCCCACGGCCACGTCGCAGAGGAGGACCGAGTGTTCGCCCACAGGATACGCCCAAGGCTTTTGAGCGAGGCATGCAGGGCGCAGGACGCCCACGAAATCGAGCCCCTTGCCGTACTCCCCAGGCTTGCCTGGCAATTGGGGCCCGCTTGGAGAGCAGGCCAGCAAAAGCTGCTCGGGGTCTTGTCCTGCCAGGAATAGCCGCAAGATCGGAGCAAAGGGGTTTCGCAATGTGCTCCTGGCCTCTCTGAAGTGCTCCAGCTGACTGCTGGCCAGGACGGGGCGTTGGATGGACTCGATTTTCAGCTCGCATCCCCCCACCTCTGGCGACGAGTTGCAGCACCACTCCCCAAAAAAGTCTGTGATTTGTTTGAACTCCTGCACGCCACACTCGAATTCAATCTTCTGTGTTTCATGTCAGGTCTGCAGCTCTGGACAATACTCAAATACAATAGAGCGCATTAGACAAGTCATCAAGCGCAATGCAGCATAGCAACACACACATAGAGCGCATTCGACAAGTAATCAAGTGCAATACCGCATAGCAACACACACTCGAGTGCAAACCAGCACAATAGAGCGCATTAGACAAGTCATCAAGCGCAATACCGCATGGCAAAACATACTCGTGTTACTACATACAAAACAGCACAAATAAACACATACGCATGTACCGCAGCATCCTCGGGCACAGACACCAAGCCTAAACCCTAAACCCTCAGCCCAAACCCCTAAACCCTCAGCCCAAAACCCTCAGCCCTAAACCCTAAACACATACGCATGTGCCGCAGCGTCCCCGGGCACAGACACCAAGCCTAAACCCTGAACCCTCAGCCCAAAACCCTCAGCCCTAAACCCTAAACACATACGCATGAACCGCAGCGTCCTGGGGCACAGACACCAAGCGAGGTCCGCTGTGCATGGGAAAGGACCCGAGTAGCGAGTGCAGCGATGCTGTGTTTCCTGTGCCCTGTGCCCACTTTTGGGATTGGGGTTTAGGGTTTAGGGTTTAGGGTTTAGGGTTTTGGGCTGAGGGTTTTGGGC
>Ga0115006_10000524_pt1 | contig 21037 bp, 19 predicted proteins | sample ArcOceMetagenome_3_FD_88943 | JGI IMG/M metagenome (GOLD analysis project Ga0115006, IMG submission 88943) | Marine eukaryotic phytoplankton communities from Arctic Ocean - Arctic Ocean- Svalbard ARC20M Metagenome | ecosystem: Environmental > Aquatic > Marine > Oceanic | place: Arctic Ocean...
AGAGAGAGAGAGAGAGCTTTATTAAGAACAATGTCCATAATGGGGTTGATTGAGGTTACCTAGCCTTAACTGAGCGAAACCAAACTAGACTGAGTAGACAGGAGGCATAAATCTAATGACATCTAAGGGCTGTGCTGTCCTGCGTGCCAACCTAGACTAGGCTCTGTCGATAGCGGGCATACGTCCAAGGTGCCTAACCTGACCTAAACTAAACCAAGTCCTTTGTACCAACCTGAATTAGACCAGATCGATAGCAGGCATGCGTCTAAGTTTCCCGACCAATCAATCTAGCCTAACCCAAACCAAGTCCTTTGTACCAACCTAAACTACCAACCTAAACTAGTAACCTAGACTCTATCGATATCAGGCATACGTTTAAGGACTGCGCTGCTGGCAGATGCTGGGGGAGCTGCGCGAGGAACTCGTTGAATGCACCACCCCGCACAAGACGCCCTCAGCCTCGCGTCTCCTGCCATCGCCCGAACTCCCCTCGCTTGGCGCAGATTTCTTGCAGGATGGCGAGGGAGACAGGCAGGAGCGGGATCAGATGGTGCAAAAGATGCGGGAAGACGTGGAGAGATTGAACGGGCTGCTGAGCAACAAGGACATCCTCCTTGACCAAGCCAGTCACGACGCGCAGGTGGCGGCAGAGCAGCTAACTCTGGTGCAGGAGAAGGCGGGGCGCGCCATGGCGATGCAGAGCGCTGCAGACGAGAAGGTGCTGGGGCTGCAGCAGCAGGTCGCCGCTCGAGACGAGCAGCTCGCAACGCTTTCCCAAGACATTCAAGACGCTGCGGCCGCGCGCGCCGAGGCTCAGTCTCGGCAGGAGGAGCTCGAGGCAAAGCTGGAGCGTGCGCAGCATGAGGCTACGACCGCGCAGGCTGAGGCTGCCCACTTGCGCGAGGTGCTCAGCGAAGCGGAGGGCGCGCGGCAGTCTCGGCAGCAGGAGATGGAGACTGAGCTCCAGAGCGCCAGGCAAGACTTGCAGCGGCAGCTCGACGACGCCACGGCCGCGCATGCAGCCCTCACACAGGCCGGGATAGCGGCGGATGAACAGGTGACATATAGGAGAGACATATGCACACAAGGCAGACATATTGTGTCGCACCCTGGACGCACACATATAAGGCAGACATGACAGCACACACACACTAACGCTGAAGATGAACACATACAACACAGGACGCGAAGTTCTCGGCCCTTGTGGCCGCGCATGCGCAGATGAAAAGCAATGAGAACGCGCAGCTTGCGCTCATCGCCACGCTGCGCAAACAAATGCACGCTACAAGAGATGCCCTGGACCTTGATGCCCATATGCTGCACGACACCACGGCCAATGTGCCTGCCAAGTCTGAGGAGCTCCAGCAACATCATCTTCAGGCCCCCGGCACGCACACTCGCACAGCACCGCATTCAGGCAGAGTGAAACTCGGGTCCGGAGTGCCCCCTGCCCGTGTGTCCGCGCCCCTGCCAGCTTCCGCGGAGAATGACAGCGGCGAACGCAGCGTGGGAGGGCTGACCCTTGACGACATGGACGCCGACGCTGACGGTATCGTGTCCCTGCGCCAAGAGCTTGAGGCCGTCAGGGCCCAACTGAAGAACACGGCGGAGGGTGCAGCACAGATGCAGCACGACATCGAAGACAAGAACCGGCAACTCCAGGAGCAGCGTGATGCCAGAGCTGCCTCTGAGGCCTTTCTTGCTGAAGGCGAAAATGCTCTGAAGGCCGAGCAGGCAGCACGTGCCGCGACGGTTGAGGAGCTCGAGGCGGCCAAAGCACAGATGGAGGCTGAGACGGTCAGCCTCGCGAGCACCAAACAGGAACTGTTGGCGGCGGATGCGTGTCGCGATGCCCTGGAGAAGGAGCTTGAAACGTGCATCGAGCAGGTCAAGTCGCTGGAGGCGAATGCGGAGGAGCTCACCAGCACGGCCATGCAGCTCCAGAACGAGCTCCGGACCGAGAAGAAGGCGCATCAGCACACCGGTGATGCTGGCAAGGACTTGGAGAAGAAGGTGACGGCTTTAGAACAGCACGTGGCCTCGCTGCAGCAGGAGCTTCAGGACTCCCAGAAGGCCGCTGATGATGCGCGAGCCTCGCTCGGCAGCGAGACCTCCCATCTGAGCGACACGCTTGACGAGGCGCGCTCCGAGCTCCGGGACCTCACCCTTGAGCGTGATGCCCTGAAGGATAAGGCGCAAGAACTCTCGGAGGCCAGGTCAGGGCTGGAGGGGCAACTGAGAACGCAGCAGGCGGCCAACACCGCCGTCGCCGAGTCGCTCAATCAGGCGCAGGAGGCGCTCAAGGCGTGCGAAAGCGAGGCCAAGCTCGCCGCCGACAAGATGGCATCGCTACAGGAGGAGATGGCGGCGCTGACCCAGAAGCTCATTGCTGAGACGACGGCGCGCACGGCGGCAGACGGCAAGATTGCAGCTCTGGAGAGGGATGCGGCCGCAGCACAGATGGAGCTGGAAGAGACGCGCGAGACGGCGGCCAAGAGCATAAGACAGCTGGAGATGTCAAGCGAGGCGCTGCAGGCGGAGCTCCGCGATTTGCAGCTCAAGTGCTCTGAGCTGGACGCTGAAAAGTCCTCGCTGACGGCAACGCTTGTGGACTTGCAGCACCAAGCCTCTGAGCTGGGGCGGGAGATGGTGGATTTGCAAGAGGGATTTGCGAGAGAAAGTGAGGAAGGACAAATGGTACGTGTTCAGCGGGATGCGAAACAGGCACGTCTGAACGTCAACATGCAGGCGCAGATGCGTGAGGCCAGCTCTGCGGCTGAGGAAATCGATCGCCAGAAGGCTCAAGTGGCGACGCTGGAGCGGAACATGGCAGCACTGCAGAGCGAGCTGGATGGTGTGCGCGGGGCAGCCGAAGGTACCCGCGCGAGCTTGGAGGCAGCAGAGTCGCATGAGATCAAGGAGATTGCACAGCTGCGGAGCGCGCTGGTGGCGGAAACATCGGCGAAAGATGCCGCCAACTCCAGGGCTGAGGAGCTGGAGAAGTCGCTCAGTGCCGAGACGGAGGTGCGCACGGCAACGGTCAGCAGGGTGGCGATGCTGGAGAAGGAAGCAGCCGCAGCACAGACCGAGCTGGGAAATGCGCACAAAGCAGCAGAGGAGCTCGACGTCAAGATGCAGGCGCAGCTGCGTGAGGCGAGCTCTGCGGCTGAGGAAATCGATTGCCAGGAGGCTCAAGTGGCGACGCTGGAGCGGAACATGGCAGCACTGCAGAGCGAGCTGGATGATGCGCGCAGGATAGTCGATGCTATGCGCGGTAGCTTGGGCGGCGTGACCATGGCGCTCAGCGCAGCGCTTGAAAAGGCGTGCGCAGAGGGCAGGACGCTGGCGCAGGAGCGGGATGCTCTGTCAGGCACTGTCGAGTCGCTGAAGCAGGAGCTCGATGAGCAGAAGGCCGCAACGTTGCGCGAGGTCAAGGGTCTCAAGGACGTTGTTGCTTGCATGGAGGCAGACCTGACCCGCAAGGTGGTTTCTGAGCTGGATGTTATGGTCGACGAGAATGCGGCGGCGGCGTCGGATAAAGAGATTGCGCGTCTTCAAGGGCTTGTAGAACAGTGGAGCAAGACTGCGGTGGACAAGGGTCGCGAGGCGAATTCTCTCAAGGAGCAGCTCGAAACGATACTGCGCGAGAAACAGAGGGAGGGTCAGGAGGCCCAGCAGCTGAGAATCAAGCTAGACCAGCGCGAGAGCGTCAAAGCCTTGTTGAAGGAGAGCGAAGCCATTCAGGCTTCGCAGATGAAGGAAACCTTCGCCGAGCAGCAGAAGCGCGTCGAGCGCAGGCATCAGCAGGAATTGAGCAGAGTCAAGCGAGATTATGCCTTCGAGCTCGAAGCCGCGAGCCTGGAAATTCGTAAACTTCAGGGTCACGTCAAGCAACTTGAAGAGCGAATAGAACATTTGAAAAGCAAAGTCAAGGCAACGGAAGCAGCATCGAGCAGACAAACGGTAACACATCTTCCCCGCTCTACCTTGTTCCAAAGCTTCGTGCCCCTCGCCGGAACATCTTCGCCCACCAGTTGGCTTCACTCGCTACAGCTCCCGTGGACGGTCACAAGCCAGGAGGCGAGTAGTGAAGCAAAACTTCCTCTCACGACACCGCGCAGCGCTCCCGCTTCTCCAAGGCCCAGCAGCGAGGAGCAGTCGGGGGGCGGACGCCTATTTCTAGATCTGCCCGTGTGCTCTTTCCCGCAAGGTGGCCTTCAGTATGGTCCCGAGGCCGTCCAGACTCCGCGCCGATCCGTTGAGAGGGAGCCCAGCGCCGCAACCGCAGAACGTGACAGCATTGCCCCGCCCGCCCTAGAGGGGATAGTAGAGAGGGAGTGTGACAGGGAGGAGAGGGAGTGTGACAGGGAGATGACGGACGAGGATGAAACGTGGCCGTTGGATATTGCTGACAGCCTGCCGTCTTCTGCTGATTCGCCTGGGGGAGGGGCAGGTCCGCCGTGGGCGATGGCGGAGTTCGTGGACTTTGCTGATCCGTTGCACTTAGCCTCCTTTCCCCCGACCGAGGGCCGCGTACACGACAGTGCTGAACCGCTTGCGCAGCATCAAAGCGGCGCCAAGGGCTACATTGGTCTGGAGCTCTCGCGTTTCCATGACTCCCGGAAGGACGGCGGGCTTCGGGTCTTTGTGATGGGAGTGGATGTCGTGAAAGATGCCAACGGTGTGCCGCAGGGTACTGCGGGCTATAGCAACCCTCGCGTCATCCGGCAGGGCGATGAGGTGCTTCAAGTGCAGGGACTGCCTGTGAGCAGCATGGCCCCCGACACCCTCCTCAACACGCTCAGTGGTGAAGCAGACACCACCGTGGACGTCACCTTCCGTGCCAGAGAAGGGGAGGAAGGAGCTGACGAGAGTGTAGCGGACGATGGGAGGACGTACACGTGCAAACTGCTGCGTCATGTCGTCGCGCTTTGCGGTGCCCCAGAAAGCGTTCTTACCGAGGGTGGGGGCGATCTGTTTTCCGCAAGTTGGATTGGCTTGTTGGGAGGTCAGCTGGACAAGAAGGCCCTTTCCTCCGACAGTGTGCGGAGTGCTTTCAAAGCTGTGCAATTGGAGCTCGTACGAGAGGTGTCAGCCCCTTGGATGCTCGCATGCATCTTGAGAGTCTTGTGTATGCATACTGGGGGAGCCTGCCAGCGGGTTGTGTGGCATGCCTTGTTGTGTGTTCGACCATACAACGAGGTGCTGTGCATATACATTTTTCGGCAACATGTATGTGCGTGGGTGCATACATGCATGAAAAATACGTACGTGTACGTACATATGTACAAATCCGTATTGCAGCAACGGCGGCATGCCGCGAGCAGACAGGCGGTAGACGAAACCAACACCAAGTTTGAGCAGCTGCTCGTCGCGTACAACGAGCTCCGGCGTCTGGTCCCTTTTTGTATAGAGAGAAGGAGAAAAGGAAGGGAGGGTAAGGAGAGGGGAGGGAGAGGGTGAGGCCGGTAGGACACAGAAGAAGAGATGTAAATGATGTCTATTGAACGTTCGTGGATCTTGTGCCGCTCCCTGCCATGAACGAGACAGAGTGAGGGGATGTAACTTCATCGTGTTTGTGGCGTCGTACGATTTGCAGGCTACGGAGTCTCTTAGAGACTCTGATCCCCAATTCCTAACACCTAAGTCCTCATCCCTCATCCCTAATCTCTAATACCTATTCTCTAACCCCTAAGCTCTACTCCTTAGTCCTGAATCCCCAACTCCTATTTCCCTACATGAAACAGGCCACGGAAGCGCTAAATGACCCTCATTCGGTCGTAGGACGCCTCCAAGCACGGTGCTTCAGAATCTGCTTCCATCTCATAATCTACTCTCTTGAAGCATTCACACATTGCAGGAGGCGTGTCATGTGTCAGTGCATGCATTGACGATGTGCAAATGTCTGTGCGGCAATCATCCCTTGGTACGAGCTCTCAGGTGGAAACAGGAGCGCGGAGATTTGGAAGCGCAATGTGACGCCCTCAAGGCACAGATGGCTGCCCTCCCGCAGGTCGAGCTTGCAGCTTGCACACACGCAGGCTTGTGGTTTGTCGTACAAGAATTCGCACGCATGCGCACTCGAGTAAAACGCCGTATGCCTCCTCTTTGCCAGGTAGTAGATCGGAGAGAAATCGAGTGGGCACGGAGCTCGCAAGAGGCAGCAGAGAGTCGTCTGGAAGCGCTCATTGCAGATTTCGAGTGGCAGCGCGCCGCCGATGCAACCGCTCGCCAGCAACTCGAGGCCCAATCTTCAGGTTCTCGACCTCCCATTGCGGTCCCCGTGTCAGACGGCTGCCCTCCCCTATACAGTACCTGTATGCACCTGCGCTGAGGACTGTGCATTTGTGTCATTGCGTGGAGCGGGACGTTGCAGGAGGCTGCTCCTAATGCTAATGCGTCTGGATGCTCTGATGCAGGAACGATACTGGCTTTGCAACGAACACTCGAGAGCAAAGAGGATGAGCTCGCGGCAACCTGCAAGACGCGAAATGAGGCATGCAGGTGTGAAGCAGGTTCTAGATGTTCTTAATGCAGGTTCTAGATGTTCTTAGGCGCCACCATGAGAATTCTGAAAAGGGAAAGACTGTGAGTGGTTCTAAGTGGCTGACATATTGAGCGCCGTTGGTTTTTGTTGGGTGGTTCGGTTGTTATCTAGCAACCTGGCACATCTCACGGCAGCGCACAGCACGCTGGAAGAAGAGCATTCGAGCTTGCGCACCCGCTCACAGTGTCTGCAGGTCATTTTACTTCACATATAGTGCCCTGGACATGTAGCGCTTTGCTGGTTTAGCTGTCTGCAGCGTGATTGGAATCATGTTTGCGCAGACGGGCTGTTTCGAGCACAGCGCTACAAGTCGAGTGCAATGAGTCTCATCCTTGTTGTTTGCAGGTACAAAAGGCGAAGCTGGAAGAAGAAATCTCGTCAATGGCGGAGGAGATGGTGCAATTGCGAGGCGCGCTCCAGACTTGTACAGCGCAGTCCGTAAAAACAGAGCTGGCAAACGAACAACTGTCCCAGGAGGTTGATTCAATGCGAATTTCGCTGAGCTTGTGCCAGACCGCCGTCGGACGTGCTGCAACGCAAAACAAGAGAAGTTGCGCGTTTATTTTTGCGGGGTTCGAGCGCACTAGGCTGCAGGACGTGTGGGACGCATTTGTTCTCAAGTGCAGGTGACAAGGATAGAAACTGAGTCAGGAGCATCGCCGCCAGTTGCACCTGCTAAGTGTTTTTATGTGTGTGCTCTCTGGCAAGGAGTTTTTGATTGTTATTTTCTCTCGCTTCAGATCGCCGGCCGAAAAGGCCATCGCGAGGGCTGTCGCACAAACGGCAAAGCTTGAGCTCACCGTCGCCGGTCAGTCGGAGATAGGATGTAGCAATGCACTGGCCTGTCTGTGTGCACACGTGTGGTCCAACGCACGAGAAAACTGACCTTCTCTGAGACTGGGAGCAAACAGAACTGCAGAAACAGCTGGAAGGCTCCTCAGAAGAGCTTCAACACCTCGACACCGAAAACGACCAGATCAAGAATGAATGTCTGGAGCACGAGATGCAGGCAAAGAAGTGCAGCGAGCTCCTGTTGCACACGCAAGGCCTTCTGGCGGATCAACAAAGCCAGGTTGCGCGTGCGAAGAAGTTCATAGAAGATACCTCACGAGAGCTCGTCCAGGTTACGCACCAGCTGCAAGTCGCCCGGCAGGAGAACGGTGAAATTCATGAAATGCTACAAGCAGCCTCGTCAGATCTTGAGCGCACACAAGCCATGCGCACAGCCTGCATGGATGAGCGGTTGCTTGCCCTTCAAGAGAGAGAGTCGCTGCACATTACGCAGATTCGGACGCTCAAGGACCAGCTGGCAGCAAACGCGGCGGAGCACAAGGATGCTGTGGAGTCAGGTCTGCAGTTCCAACGTCAGCAACATCAGCTCAAAGACCTGTACAAGGAATTTTCGACTGAAAATTCGGCAAATCTTAAGCGCGCCATTCAGCTCGAACAGGACAAGGCCCTGCTGATGTTGGAAGTAGGAGGACACCAGGCTCGTCTCAAAACCGCTGACGGCGCATTGAAAGAGGCACAGGCCCTGTGCCAGCTGCTGGCGGTCCTTGCCGCTGATGCCATGGGTGCGCCTTTTGAGCTAGCCTATGAGCCTAGCCTGTCAGCATTTGGTGGCTACTGACAAATTCCGTATAGTAATCTCAGGTGTCTGACATGTTGAAACTTGTGACAGGAGATGTTCGAAGCGTGCTCGAAGGATTGTCGCAGCAAACGCAACACGTGGCAGCCCTGGAGTCCGAGCGGCAGTCTTTATGTCAGAAGCACGACACGCTTTCTCTGACACATGACGCGTTGGTTCGCGAAGATGTGCGTGCACAGAGGGGTTTAGAAGCGGCACAGGCACAAATCTTGCAAGGCCGCGAGCTGCTTGCTACCCATGTGAAATCCTGGCGTGGTCAGGCAGCAGCTTTGACAAATGTGATGGAGATGATTACGTTAAGCTTGCAGGACGCTCACTCGCTGTCCAGCGCTTTTGATTTGATGTGTCAACATCTCAAAGAACTCCAGATGCAACTCGAGTGGAGTCATACACAAACGAGGGTAACTGCTTGAGGATAAACCAGCAGAGAGAGTGCGCGCTTGTTTGTGAATGAGAGTATGAGAGAGAGTGTGTGTATGTACTGAGAATGCATCAGTAGAGAGAGAGAGGGAGGGAGGGAGGAAAGGAGAGAGTGTGTGTGCGCGCGCGTTTGTATGTGAGTGTAAATGTGCGGTGCCTGTCCGTGTGCTCATGCTCTCACACATACACTAAATCAGGAGCTGCAAATTGAGCTGGAAGCATCCGAAGCGAAGCATTTGCAGCTCTCACACGCGCATCATGAGCTCTCAGCTTTGTGTAATTCTCGTGAGGTGCGGCCACTACAGTCATTTTACTGTCATTCTGCGACTGCCTTCGCTGTGACGCAGTTTTTTACTCAAATATGAGTTGTCATTGAAACAGGTCGCAAACCAGAAGCTTCGCAGGTTGCTCGAAAGCGTTGGAGGTCTGGGGAAGAATTTTGGAGGCAAGATCAAAGAAGACGTTGCCAATTTTGATGCAAAGTCCCCGCAGTCCAAAGCAGCTGTGCAGTCGGACAGATCGCCGTGAACTGCATGTTGACCCCCGGATCATTTGTGTGTAAATTTCCCGAAAGAACTTCCGGAGTTAGCCCTGTCCTTCCCTCACAACCCTTCTTTCCCCTGAGAGACGCGCACACCCCTGTCACAAGTGGCCCGTACACGCGCTGTACTGGGCCCCGATAATGAATGCTTATGATTTATTGATGCATTAGGTGCTCCTTAATTTACACAAATAATCAACTCGATTTCCCTTTCCGATCACATCCTGTGTGCCTACACACTTCTTATGATACATCTCCGATCTTCGGCTTTTGCTTGTTCGCATTCTGCCTAGAGGACACAAGATGGCGATCTGTCAGGTTTCGCAAGGACGGGTGCCCCTTGACCTCTCGCTTGCTTGACACTCGCTGCTTACTTCCAAGTAAAGCAGATGCCTTTGTCGCCTTTGCAACCGTCACAGCGGAGTCATGAGACCGCTCGGCCTGCGGATGCGATGGTGCGAGCACAACGGGCCCTTTCTTTACACCGCAGGGTGCAAGATCAAGGTTGCGAAATCGCCCGTCGCCCTCCTGTGCCTCGAGCAGCAATTTCATCTCTTCTGTGTCATGGCGGTGCACGCGCACGCTGCTGACGTCGATAAACCTACGCTCACTTCCATGAACTTGGTTTGAGAAAGCCCGACTTTTGGAGAAGCTCTGAGCATATTTGAGGCGGCTGCTCATCTGTGCAGCCTGATGCGACAACTCGAGCAGGCCATCTTGCACATTTTCAGGCGTGCAGCCCGCTATTCCAGGCTCGTTGTGTTCAAAGGCGAACGTTGCTCTAGCAGGAGGTCCGGACACGACAGCCCCAGCCTGGTCTTGCGCTGTAGCGGTGGCTATCTCCTTTCGCCACTGGTAAGAGTACTGCGGAGTTTTGCAGCGCTCAAACATGGAATGTACTCTGCTCCTATTGCGGTCTTCCAGCGTACTTGGTTGCTCCAAAAAGTCAGGGGGATCTGGTTTGTCCTCGCGCTGTCGTGCTTGTAATAGCTTTGCGCGAAGTGAAAAAACGCGTGCACTTATTTCCTTTGGCTCTTGCCTTTGTGTCCTGCCCTCGTCTCCGCCGTAAACAAGATCTGCAGCAAAATCTAGTCGTATCAGTGGACCTTCTTCATGTTGCACCAAAGGTAGTCACAACAACAACGGTGCGTTTGCAAAAGTTTATTTAGTCACCTGCACCGACCCACATGTCGACGTTTTTGCCAGCTGTCAGCGAGTCAAAGAAGCGCGAGTTTAACTCAATGACCGACGGGCGTCCTGTCATATTTACACTCTTGATGCCCGAGTTCTCACTCTCCGATGACAATTTGACGCCCTCCTTCACAACTTGAATGCGTTCTCTCTTTTCCATCTCGTCGACAGCAAAGTGTGGATTCCCTTTGTCTTCTTGTCGATCCGCATGCGGCTTCAAGCTCGGGGCGACAAATTTTAGTCTTTTACCAAATCCAAAACCAGATTCCAGCGTTCTTTCAAGCCTCGCCTCGGCCATGGACAGCCTAAGTCTCAACTTGTTCTGGTTATGAACCCAGTAGGCAAATCCAAGAGTAATGACTGCGAGAGCACACTAGCCAGTCAGTGACTGAAAAATCAAGAAACATGCGACGAGGACACAGGATCAAACTGCAACTCAAATGAACATGAAGATTATAAACAAAGTAGACCAATCAAGAAAGTAAAGCCGGCCGACATTCCGATGAGCACTGGCTGAGAAAGCTGCAGAGCGCCTCTCGTCGTGTTTTGTGTTCCAGACATGCCTTCTTGATCAGCTGCACAAGGTTGCAAGAAAGCTTACAATGGTGCTGCCATTTGTGGTGAAATCATGACGAGAAAAGTACGCTTCGTTGCGTGCACAGAACAAATCTAACAGACAACAGAAATATGATACACGTCATGCACATGAGAGCAGATTCACCATACCATTCGAAAAAATACAGGGCACGAGCACACATGCTTCCTTTCCCCACTGATCCCAGGTCACTGGCGGGTAGACACCAGGCCCAATGTTCGGAATCCAAGGAGAACCATCTGCTCGTCCAGACGGCAAGATCGTTGACTGGTTTCGTATTTCCTCAGCCAATTGCCCATACTGCATGTATCGTTCCAAATTCTTTCCCAACAACTGTCCACTCCGAGTATTACCCACAATTACACGGAAGGTAACACTGAGAGAGGTCGCAAGCATGTGTCGTCTGTGCGTGGCAGCGTTCATGATCGTGTCAACCTCTACGTGCTGAGTTTTCACGAAGAGTAGATTTGAGATAGCCATTCTTGTCCATCGTTTCTTGTCTTCCGTGAAAGTCACCTCACTTTCGCCGTCTATGATCATTTCGTATCTGATGTGATCTGACCTCTCGTTGCAGCCTCTTCCGACAAATCCCGATTCTCGTATGCAATGGCAGAAACAGTCACCAGGATATCGCCTGTAGCCTCCGTTTTCGCATTTAAATGTGCAGCATTGTGGTCTCCAATTGAAGCTATCGCAATGCGTAGACATCATGCATGCTGGATAGGAATGCCTCGTCTCCCAAAAATGAGTGGAGGTGCCAGGAATTTTTGCATCTAGTTCAGCCAACCTTTGGTATGTTGAGGAGCAGCGGTCCCAAAAAAGGCCGAATGACTGTTGCAACGTTCCGAGCGGTGTCCACGGGTTTTGCGTGAACCCGCTATCGAACTGAAATGAGAGCCCTTTGCGCCACTGTATCGCTTGTGTTGACTCGACCTCCAGCGTCGACAGGAAATCTCCCCAGCGCACTGACATTTCCGCGATGGTAGCCGCGCAGCAACCTTCTTTTTCTTGATACTTGACCAGCGCGTCCAAGCATGCCTTTGGACACGAGTCACGCCCGACCTCCAGTTTGAAGGGTGGCGCGAATTGGGGGCTGGGTGAGCGAAAATTCGGGCAGTCTTCAAAGACGCTGGCGTAATTCGCAATAGAGCGGCGGCATGCATCACCGTGGTGATTTGTTGTGCACCAAAGATCAGCCCAAGTGAGTGCTGTTACTACAATGTAGAGCTTCTTGTAAATCAGGCCCAGGTACTTAATCGTGTTGTGACTCGACCGAAACAATGCGGCACAGTTCTGGGCTCCCTCTAAGAGTTTGTCCTTGAATAGGCCAAAGCATGGATTGTTGCACAACTCATCATCACCCGGTGTCTCATGCATAATGCTATCTGCCTCGCGAAACAGAAAGCGACTGACGACCTTCTCACAGTCCGAAGATTGGTCCGCGAGCTTGTAAATTTTTAGTACAGTCATGTTACAACTCATGTACTTCTGCAGGTCCAGAATTTCTGGTACATATGATGCAGATCTGTCAATGGACTCAGTCCTGAGAGCAAATCCTGGGTCTAGAGTCGATGTCAGCTCGATGCGCTGGCAGCCTCCAGACCGTGATTTGAATCGTTTCTCTACATAATCCGCGTTACTCACTGGATATTTCAGGGAGCCAGGTTCTTGCAAAAGAATTTGGAAGGACTGGTCTATTGTTGGGTCATACGTAGCGAATTGTCCAAATGTTACGTATCCAAGTGAAGTCATGTCCGAAGGTCGATCTGGGAGTGTGCTGCGAAGCCAGGTGACTTTTATCTTGAAATACCTGAGCATAGGCCCAGTGAGATCCGTCCCAAGCTCGAAAACCTGGTCAGAATAGACCTGAATAAGACCATGTGCACTTCCAACTGGTCCAATTTTGCCCTCGCAGTTGTATCGAAATTCATGCAACATGTTGTGATCGACATGCCAGCGAACGCTGCAAGAATTCATTTCACTCTTATAAAGGTAGTCAGAAATGCACGCAGCGCCGAATTCTGCATACAAACAAGACGGCAACATGAGACAAGTACCCTGCCAGGCTCCGGCAATTTCAGACCACATTTTGTCTTGGCGTTCCAACCGAATAATTGTATGCTTATCGTCCTGTCCAAAGAAACAAGGTACGGATTGCTTGATGCCTGAATCTGAATTAATGGCCAAATTGAGAATATCGTGTTGCGAGTGCGCAGAAGATCTGCGATGCAAAATCGCTTCATCAGCGGAGGATGAGCGTTTCCATGCGATATCCCGTTGGGTCAATTCTTTCAGAGCACCAGATGTCTCTACAGGTAAATTGTCTGAATTTGCATTTCTCCTTCTAAAACCATAGCTGCTCATGTCCACCTCATATTCATCGGCATTCACGGGTTCCATAGCCGAGTCGATTGCAAAGCAACTTTCTCGCAGAATACAGTCAGGATTTCGTTTGCACTTATCATTAACACACTCCGCGCTTTGTTCGCCAAGTAGGATAGTTTTGTAGCTCAACTTAAAGCGGAAACCGCCAGACGGTAATTGCCAATCCAACCCTTCATACAAATTTGACTTCAACGCGACTGTCATCAGGATTTCAGGCACCAGGTGCAATTCTAACGGGTATGTTAAACCATCATTTTTTCCAATCACGTATGTCCTGGTTTTGAATCCAAGAGAGTACAGCGACAAATATTCGTTGGGATCTTCAAATCTGTTGTAATGTACTGTGAGCACAATACCTCGCTCCTTGTGCTGCAAAATTTTGTAAGCATTTCCCCCTGTAATTTGAAACATGCACGTACGTTCGCGGGGATACATGCCGCTAAGCTCCGACACGCTGCCGCTTGGATAATGCAGGAATTGCAAACCATCATCACAATAAGGGCAGGCAAACGGAGATGCAGAATGGTCGTGCGCATACAAGGACCTGAACACGAGGTTTTCCTCCGTATCAGGTATGCCTCCCGTAATGCCGTTTCCGGTCAAACCCATGAGCAGCAACATCGCACCGGTGCCTTGCGGGCCCTGCATACTGTCAAGTAAAAGTCCTGCGCTATGGCCCACCAATCGATCGCCTTCTTGATACTGCCCTGCCTCCGAGATCACCAATTCATAGTCGTAACCGTCCTTGGATGTAGGCCATACCTTTTGCACCGCGGCAAGATTGAACACGCGCATCGCGAGATCAGACGAGTGAAGCTGTTTCTTGCGTCTCTGTATTAACGAACTCATGCACCGCAGTTCCTCCACCTCGCACAGGGGCCCAGAGCAACCGTCATTACATGCGGATAGTGTTTCCAATTTGCATGTTGCCGAGCAGCCGTCATTGTCTTTAGTATTACCGTCGTCACACTCTTCGCAGGCGTTGATGAACCCGTTACCACACAGATTAAGCAGCGCGCAGCACTTGTCGCTTTGGAAATAGGTAAAGTTCATGCAAGTGTGAAAGGGCTCAAGGAAGCACGCATTAGAGCATCCATCACCGTTTGCAAGATTCCCATCGTCGCACTCTTCGCCCTTTTCCCACTCCCGAACCATGTTGCCACAGACTGGCAGCAACTCACAGACAGAAAGCTGATCAACCTTAGACTCGCATTTCCAACCAGGTTCAACAAAGCAGGACTGGTCACAGCCGTCACCATTCACTGTATTACCATCATCACATTGCCTGGGATCGAGCCCTGTCCGACCAAGTGGCACATCAGCAATTCCATCACCACATTCCTTGTAGCATCGGTCAGGGGTTTTGGATGCTGGATCAAGCCTCTGCACGCGCTGGCCGTATCGCATACCCTCGCACTTGTAGTATCTTTCAATTTTACAATCCTCAGAGCATCCATCTCGATTCACGTCGTTGCCTGCACATCACATTGGAAAATCGTTTGCTAGTTGCTAGGACTGTATACTGGTTCCAAACCATTGGATTGTATTCCAACTTGACTATACAACAATGATGTCACCCCTTAGCTTAATGCACAGAAATTGAGAGGAACTTACCGTCATCGCAGTCTTCACTATCGGCAAGCTCTCCGTCGCCGCAAACGACTGGTTTGGGTGTTGTTCCTAGAAATGTGGTAGGCTGCGCAGTTGTGACGCCGGGGCAGCCTGTTGACGAGAAAGAATCGTTATGTTGACGCAACGCACGCGCATCAAGAGCAAACTTGCGACGGCATAACTTGAGAGCATATTACCCAGAAATTCATGTCTTCGTTCTGGCCAAGTTTTCAAGAGGTACTCGCAATCTGAGCAGTCCTCGTAAGTCGACCCGGCCACCAAAGATAGTTTGCCAGTCGGACACCCCAAGCATTCAATATTTGACTGGTCATCAATGGCATCATTAGTAAATCCGGTATACGACTTGGGAGGACAAGGTGTACAAAAGGTTGAGTTCTGTTCACTTGCTATGTGCCCTGGCGGGCACCTCATGCAGGGAAAAGAGCCTGTTGGCGAATAATGGCCAGGAGGGCATATGAACAGGCCTGAATGCTGTACCCAGAGACCTGAATCGTATGGGCATGGCATCAACTGGCCGTTCGAATCTTTCAGCTGATAATCATGACACGACCAATTTGCTGATAGTAGACGCATATTACGTCTCATTGAATAATACACGACAGAGTAGAGTCCGGGACCACCGCTATCCACTTGGAATGTCGCTGCGCCCCAGGGTTTTGGCTCGACACCTTGCGTCTGACAACCTGCATCGCTCCACGAACAGACTAGATCCATGCCATGCGCCTCCTGAGCACTAGTGTACATCCAAGCCATTTGTCGGAACGACATGTCTGGACCCATGCCTACTCCTTTGAAAACAGCAACAATATCATTGACGCTCGATTCAAAATCTGGCACCTTCCATGAGACTGGCACATACAGTCCTTGTTAGAATCAAGCGCGCAAAGCACAAAGACACGCAGCACAAGAACTTTGGCGGCTTTAATGTTCTGATACTCACCGCGCATCATAAGATTACGAGTGACAGCCCAGACCTCTTCGAAAGCAAGAAAGAGATCGCGGCCATCATAGCAGATGTCAGGCGCGATATTTGTCGAACCCATACCAGTCGCAAATCCTGTTGGTGACTGCCCCGCGGTCAAAAATCCTTCGGGGCACTTTTCACAAAACGTCGAGCCAATTTTGCTGGTATAGAACTTTCGGGGGCACAGCTGGCATGGTTCTATTCCTGTTTCGGAAAAACTTCCAGCGTGGCAGTAGGACGCGCACGAAGTGGCGCTCGGAGAGCTTCGATTAGCAGTAGATTGGCCAATATCACATGCGTTGCAGAAGAATGAGCCGGTGTTGTTGCTGTATGTGCCCCTCGGACAATCCATGCAAGATAACGCCCCATCTGTAGGAGCAAATTTTCCTGGCTCGCACGCCTCACAAGGCTGTCCTCCTGTCATCGAGAAAGTGCCTGCGATACACGCTGCTGCTGCCGAGATGAAGGACGTCCCTATCGTGAAAGATGGTGGTGTGGGGTAAAACTCTCCAAATTGGCCTAATTTCGCGCTAATTCTCGCTCCTATCCTTACAGGACCGTCAGACCACCGCCAGCCTCTGGCTCCCGCATCCATGAACTCCTCATCTTGAAGATGTCTCGTGTAGGGGTTGTACTTGAGCTTGTTTAGGATTGCCAATCGCGACTCGAAATCTGTGATACAGCTTACGTCGCCTAGATGCAACACTTGCAAGTTAATCGACAATACACTACATCAGGGGCACAGAACAACGAGTCACTGTCACGTACCGACGTGCCGCTTCGGATACACAATACCGTTGATCATCTGGCTTCCCATGTTGGTTGTATCTTCATATGCACTGCACGTTGCGAGAGTATGTAAGCAACGACGAAACTCTCAGAGTTTCCAACAGACAGAGAAGACAGAAGCAGGAGAGAGGCAGGGGCAGAAACTGTGCATACCAGGCGTATTGTGACTGCTGTGCTTCAATTTCGGCGCTGTACTCTGCGAGCCACTCTTGTAGTGGGCTGCGAATTGGTTTCCCGCACATCAGCAAGTCAAGGATCCCGCAAACCAACCAATTTGATTGGCACAATGCATGAGTGGGCCATAATTCTGATGACTCCCAGTAGAGTACGCGAGCTACTGCGTCAGTGCTGGTCTAAGGCATTGAATGCGGTGCGCAAATTCTGGAAAGAGAGGGTATTGCTTAATGAGTAGAGTATCCATAGACTTTGAGAGAAACAGGCACGCATTCTCTAACGCCTCTGGTGCTATCTTAGCACGATACATCGCATCCGAGGAACCAGCACTTTCACTTCGCGTTTCTGCTCATCGTCTCACCTTCATCCTACGTGTCACTGCGAAGCAGAGACTGAACGCGGCAAGCGAACACTTACATGTTGGGATGGAAAATGATTCTCTGCAATCCTCGATTACTGGGCTTGTCAAAACTAGGTGGTACTGGCGTCGTCTGAGGCGGGGCCGTTGAATTCTCCGGCGGTGGCTCAGGAGGTGGCACGAAAGCAAAGTCATTTGAAAATGAGAGCACGTGGACCGCAAAATCAGCATCAGTAGCGCGGGGATTCTCACGCTGTTTTGGCCCATATGTCTGGTATTGTGACGGGAGAGCAGTTTCTTGTGTCTTGATCTCCTCAGACAATTCGGTTGATCCCGAGACCACGTAAAAGCTGATGTTCATGGATCCCCCGTATCCCAAGTCGAAAGAGCACGGGTACTCAACAAGCGACACACCCTCCCTTTCCAGGATTTGCCCACCACATTCAAAGTCTAAGACCAACACAGACGCAATAGCTTGTGTGCTCGACTGGAAATCATCGGATGTATTTACCCGAGGTTGGATGTCCAAGCGCACATCTGTGCAAAAAGGACCAGAGGTACCGACATGAGTGAGACGAACGCCTTCAGCGTCCTTCATTACTGTAGGTGTCGTTGAAAGTCTTTCTGTAGCCTCAAAACAGGACATTCCCAATAGTCTGCCCGTTCTTGGATGGCGGCGTTCAATGGGTGTCGTGCAGTCTTGCGCCAGGCTGGTGACTTCACCTCTTCTCACCGACACGTAGCCCTTAGTCACACCTGCATGAGCACTGTTGTATATGCCTATATCGTCGACGAGTTCACAACACTCTGCCAGAGACTGCGCCCCGTCGCGGCCAGTGGTCAGCCCAGGCGGGCACGACAAACACGCCTTGGAACCAATTTCAAAGGAATACTTGCCCGCTAGGCAGCTTAAACAGCATCCATTCGGCAGTGCTAAGCATGGGAATTCCCTCCACCAAATTGGAGGACGCTCATCTCGTGCCCGATACTCCTTTTCCAGAATGGCAAGTTGTGCAGGCGTGTATCTGTAATCGTCCATCGTTCCAGGCCGGCATCCCGCTATTGGCTCTTCTGTGTTCTGCAACAACTTTCTGGCTGAAAGCTCACGCGGGTTGCCCTTCTGATCCGTCCGCCCATCCTCCCAGGACGTTTCCTGTGGCTGATTATTCCCGACGCCTGCCACGTGGGAACCCGTAGATGGCTCCCCGGCGCTGCCTCTTTGACTGCTCATTGCTAACTTCTGCTGTTCGTGCCGGTTTTGTCTAGAGACATACGTTTCGGGTACATGAAGACGGCAGTCGAAGATATGCTGATCAAACGGCGTAAGCCCTGCCAGGTATAATGATGTAATTGAGTATCAGTCAACATGCACCCAAGGGGCGAACGCGCAGAGCTGCCGGGTGATGCGTTCGAACAAACACAAACGAGAGTTCCTGCGTCCTGCATCTCAATTAATTTGCCTTGCAAACGTTCAAGCCCAGGACAGCAGCAGCGCGAGCAAGCAGCGTGCAAGGGCACGGATACCAGAACGAGCAGTCTCGAGCACGAATGCAACGTTGCAGCGCACTGAGGGCACCACGCCCCAGTCACTTAGATTGGTACGCTGAGCTCCGTATGCCAGCTCGCCCATGTAAAGACCGACCTTGAAGTCCTGTGGCTGCCCGTCCGATGCCACCTCCAGCTCAACTCGTGTTGCCTCGACCGCAGGCGCGTTGGGACCGTCGCGAACATAGCCTGCGCAACATCGGCACGGAGCGATGAGACACGCGAGCAAGGGAGGAGAGAACTGCAGGCAGCTGCAGTTGGCACGGAACACACCTTTGCGCGCAGTGCTGTAGGTGTAAAGGCCGGCCTCTGCTATGAGTGGCGCAGCGTCAGCGCGGAAGCGACTGCTGACGAACTCGAATGGCAAGAATTCCGCTTCGAAGGCACCCGGACATCTGTCGCGGAGAACGAGGAAGCGCGAGGAGCCGAGGGCGAGTCCGATATAGTAGACAAGCTCGACGCGCAAGATGACGCCCGTCTGAAGATCCGCCCGCGTCCGCTCGCGCTTGAAGGCTAAGCCCTCCCTGGGGCCCGGCGAGTCGGGAAAGTCGCACAGGCTCGCGCGGCCGCGCGTGACGGTGATTTTCGGCAGCGACTCAATGGCGCGAGCGTAGTCGTCCCTGGTCATTCGGAAGGAGACCTGCCTGAATGTGGCGCTGCGCATCACCAGTGACGTGACGCACACGTCCCCACTCCACGGCTCGGGTGCGGCCACGCTGTAAAAGGCGCCCTCAAAGTCGCTGACCCTGCCCGCCGGGGTGCCTGGGCAGCGCGCGGTCGGACAGCTGCCAGGCACCGCATCTCTGTCGCAGGCGCACCGACTGCATGGCAGGCAGTAACTGCATACATGCGGCCATCCCTCGTTCGAGTCGCAATTTTGCAAGCCGCAAAATTCTCCGTCGCGGCAGTCGGCGTCGACCACACACAGCCGCTCGCGCTGCTCGTACGTGGGCCACGTGCCGTCGTCTGCCCCGACCGTCTCCGTCGTGTCGAGCGAAGCAACCACCAGCACTGCCAACACGCACGCCCGCACCAGCGTCCAGAAAGGCTGTGTTCTAGGACGCTGCGCCCCTCGCCCGCCGCCCACAGCCCGGCGCTGCGGCGCATTCAAACAGTCTGGGCCGGGCGGCGCGCCCGTCGCCCACGTGCGGCGCACCATGCGCCGACGGGCGCACGCCGTCCAGTCGTCAGCGCCGGACGCGTGCGTCACCGGCGTCCGGGCCGCCGGGCCATGAATGCTAGTGTTTCATGCCAAAAAGCATTCATGGCCCGGCGGCCATGATCTTTTAAGAGTCAACTCCTTTGTGTTAACCGCTATTTTTACTTTTCTTGCGTGGCGCGGGCAATGTCCGGTGAGCGGCTGCTGCGTGGCCGCTCCCAATCGCCCCTGCGCCCCCGCTGTCGCGCGCTCGCAGGGTGTTGGTGTTCATGCCCTGCTTCGGGCTGCGGGCGCGCGCGGTTACCGCCTGTGAGTTGGGCTGGCGCCGGGCGACTGTGGCAGGCACCCAGCGGCGGGGGCTCCGGCCCGAGCTCATGATACTGCTGCTGCTCGTCGTGGCGGTGCCCATCATCGGGTGGCAAATTTATCGGCGCGTCACGTTTCAGTTCAACGAGCTCGTGACCGCGCTGACCGCGCACCCCTGCGCGTTCGTGTACAAGGACAAGAAGGAGTACGACTTGTCAGACCTCTCGCGCTCGAAATCCACCTGCAGCACGTACGATGCGGTACGCCTTGGGGGGGGGGGTGTCTGTCGAGTGCTGTGGACCCGGCAGTCGCGCACGTTCTGTCTGTACGACAAAGCAGCTGGCGCGCGCGGGACCAGGCGGTGTCACGCGGGAGGGCGCGCAGCAGGCGAGCAGACAGATGCAGGCCTCGCTCTGTGTCCTCACCTTCTTTTCCTCGTGCCTCCCGTGTGTGCACGTTCGCCGGCAAACAGGAGACGTGCCAGGATTATCACGTGCACAGAGTAGACAACGACTTCTTCTTCAACGTGTGCAACAACGCCATGCGAAAGCCTCCCGAATGCTCCGATCTCTTCGGTCTCTCTCCGGCACAGGCCTTTCGAGGCTCGCATCCACTGCACTTGCAACCCTAAACCCTACACCCTACACCCTACACCCTACACCCTACAACCTACACCCTACACCCTACACCCTACACCCTACACCCTAAACCCTAAATCCACTGCACTCGCACCCTCCTCCGTCTGCCCTGCCCCCTTTCTCATACTCGACTTGACACCAATAT
>Ga0115006_10000525_pt1 | contig 21031 bp, 19 predicted proteins | sample ArcOceMetagenome_3_FD_88943 | JGI IMG/M metagenome (GOLD analysis project Ga0115006, IMG submission 88943) | Marine eukaryotic phytoplankton communities from Arctic Ocean - Arctic Ocean- Svalbard ARC20M Metagenome | ecosystem: Environmental > Aquatic > Marine > Oceanic | place: Arctic Ocean...
ATTTAACTTATTTAACTTATTTAACTTAATTTTGTATTGACGCCGTATTACTTTGGGAGGTGTCAAAAAAATACCATATTATTATATTACAATGAAAAAAAGTTTCTAAACATAGAAAAATGCAATGTTTATTCCAAAAAGCTATTAACTAACAAGATAATAGCAAAATCTTTGAATAATTTTTACTATTTGTACCTAATATAACCATGAACGTAAGTGATTTTTAATATTAACACAAGGCTGAAAATATAAAGCAAGTCACAAGAAACCAACGCTTTTAGTTAAAAACCAAAATGACCTTTAATAGGTATAATCGTCGCTATGTAGCAGGAATATATCTTTTACATTTAAGTAAACAAATTAAACTTATATGTAATAACTAGACACATCAAAACAAAAAACTCGTTATTAGCTTTACACTAATAACGAGTTTATATTTTAATAATACTGAGGAGCTGTTTGTAACAGGTAATTTTAGCTTAAGTGATCTTTTACCAGTAACTCAGCTATCTGAACACTGTTAGTCGCAGCACCTTTTCTGACATTATCTGCAACAATCCACATATTAATGCCACAATTATGGCTAATATCTTCACGAATTCGGCCAACGTAAGTCTCATCTTTACCGCTTGCGTCACCAATTTGAGTAGGAAAATCCTCATCATTGCGACAAACAACAACACCTTCAGCTTGTTCGAGTAAATCTTTCACTTCTTCCGCTGAAATAGGTGAGTTAGTTTCAATATGTAAAGCTTCTCCATGCCCATAAAAAACAGGTACACGCACAGCCGTTGGATTAACAAGAACATTTTCGTCACCTAAAATTTTCTTTGTTTCCCAAACCATTTTCATTTCTTCTTTGGTATAACCATTTTCTAAGAAAACGTCGATTTGTGGAATAACATTAAAGGCAATTTGACGAGAGAAGTTTTTACTTTCTACCGGCTTTCCACTGAGTAACGCAGCTGTTTGCTTGGCTAGTTCATCCATAGCTTCTTTACCACCACCTGACACTGATTGGTATGTACTAACGTTTACACGGCTAATACCAACGGCATCGTAAATAGGTTTTAACGCTACCATCATTTGAATTGTTGAGCAGTTTGGATTAGCGATGATATTACGATTACGATATTCAGCAAGTGCTTGTGGATTCACTTCAGGCACAATAAGAGGAATATCAGCTTCATAACGAAATTCGGAAGTATTATCAATAACAATACAACCAGCGTCTCCCGCTATTGGTGCAAATTTAGCTGACGTAGCGCCACCAGCAGAAAAAAAGCCAATCTGAGCTTGACTCCAATCAAATAAGTCAGCGTCAAGTACTTCAATACTTTTACCATTAAACTCAATAAAATCACCAGCAGAACGAGCACTTGCCAACGGATAGAGTTTGTTAATTGGGAAATTTCTTTGCTCTAAGATTTCCATAATAGTTTTGCCAACTAATCCAGTTGCGCCAAGTATACATACATCAAATTTCTGTGCCATGTTCCTCTCTCTTCTCATTAACATTTTTGCTGAAGCCTAAGCGATGTGGCACATCACTCTGACCATGAATTGGTAAGGTAACCCTTGTTGCAGAAAACTCTCTGCGCACGGGATAGTTTTTACGTAAACTATCAAATCCATGTGTTATTAGTTGTTGACGAAATATAGCATCGTCTCGTCTGACATCGTAAACCATTTTAACCAACTGGTTTAGTAGTATTTGACTAAAACCCTCATTAATTTCAATGGCAGGAATATTTGCAGCGGGTAAAAAATTTGCTAGCTGATATTTTTCATCAACTTTTAACTGCGCACATAATGCCTGATAGAGCATTTCACTACCACGAGCTTTTCCTTCTAAGCTATAACCTGCAATATGAGCGGTTGCTATTTCGGTAAAAGGAATTAAGGCCTCAAGCACATCCGGCTCACCTTGCCAAACATCAAGTACAACTTTTAATCCATGACCCGATTGTTTTAATTTTAATAAGGCATCATTATCAATAACATCACCTCGACAAGCGCTAATTAATATTTGTTCATCTGTTAGCTTAGCTAAATTATTTTCATTAAGCAGTTGATAAGTAGGATAATCTCCACCAACGACTTTCGGTACATGTAATGAAATAACATCACAAGCTAATACGTCCTCTAAACTTGAATACTCAATCAACTTAGTATTGCCTGGTTTTCCAGTTATTTGCTGATTAGCAAGCAGAGGATCACATATTTTGTAATGAATACCTAAGGCATTAAGTTTTTCACTGACTCGAGTGCCGGTATTACCGCCGCCAACAATACCGACTGTTAAAGACGATAAGTCTAACAAGTAGCGCTCTGCTAATACGACTAAAGCACTCAATACATATTCGGCTACTGAAATCGCATTACATCCTGGTGCAGCATGAAATACTACTCCTCGTTGCCTAAGATAGTCATGATCAATATGATCAGTTCCAATGGTCGCACTACCAACAAAAGATAGTTTTTTATTTAACTGCAATAACTCTTCATTTACCTGCGTAATAGAACGTACTAAAAGTACATCTGCATCAATAAGTTGCTCAGCAGTTACTGTACGTCCTGAGAACGAAAACAGTTGCTTTTTACCTGCCTCATCAACACCACAAAGATCACTAAAAAACTCAGTTGCAAAAGGCATATTTTCATCAAAATATATTTTCATTGTTAATCGTTAGTGCCTATATATTATTTACTAATCACTATACCCAATTTCACTACCTCGACTCTAGCTTTACACTAAAAAGAAAGAAAATATAATAGAAGGTAACTTATAATTATTTAACAAAGCTCAGCAGATAATATTCGTACTTGTTACTAAATATTACAATCAATCTACATACCTTAAAAAGTAAAATTATATAGATGAAATAAAAAAAGCCACATGAAATGAATCAATGTGGCTTCGAGAGTTTTATTATTGGCGTTTCAGTTACTTATACTTTTTCATAACTAACGTAGCATTAGTACCACCAAATCCAAAACTGTTTGACATAATAAGATCTAATTGGATATCACGCTTTTCTGTAACAATGTCTAAGCCTTGAGCTCTTTCATCCAAGGTGTCAACATTAATAGATGGTGCCACAAAATCATTTTCCATCATCAATAATGAATATATCGCTTCATGAACGCCTGCTGCACCTAGAGCATGACCTGTCATTGCTTTAGTAGCACTAATTGCTGGCGATTCTGCACCAAACAATTCTTGGATAGCGCCTAGCTCTTGTACATCACCTACTGGTGTTGAAGTACCGTGGCTATTTAAATAATCTACCTTACCTTCAACCCCTTGCATTGCTTGTTGCATACAACGTACTGCACCCTCGCCACTCGGTGCAACCATATCATAGCCGTCTGAAGTGGCACCGTAACCTACTAGTTCTGCATATATATGTGCTCCACGAGCAAGTGCATGTTCTAACTCTTCTACCACTAACATACCACCACCGCCAGAAATGACAAAACCATCGCGATCAGCATCGTAAGTTCGAGAAGCTAGTTCTGGAGTATCATTTCGACTCGATGAAAGTGCACCCATACCATCAAACATCATAGCTAGCGACCAATGAACCTCTTCACCGCCCCCAGCAAAAACCACATCTTGTTTACCCAGTTGAATCAGTTCCATAGCATTACCAATACAGTGGGCACTCGTTGCGCATGCTGAACTAATTGAATAGTTAACACCCTTAATTTTAAATGGTGTGGCTAAACATGCGGAAACTGTAGAGCCCATAGTTTTGGGAACAGCATAAGGTCCAACACGGCGAATACCTTTATTTCGTAGTGCGTCTGTAGAAGCAACAATATTTTCTGAAGATGCGCCCCCTGAACCAGCAACAATACCGGTACGTACATTAGAAACTTGTTCTTCAGTTAGTTTTGCATCTTTAATCGCTTGGTCCATTGCTATATATGCATAACCTGCCGCATCACCCATAAAACGGATCGCCTTGCGATCAATGTGATCTTTGGTTTCTATAGTAGGCTTACCCCAAACTTGGCTTCTAAGCCCCTGTTCCTCAAAACTTTTAGCATGAGAGATACCAGATTTACCTACTTTGAGCGATGCTAAAACCTCGTCAGCATTATTACCAATACTTGAGACAATACCTAAACCTGTGATTACGACACGTTTCATTTAACTAACCAACTTTAATTTAATAATTTCGCGCTATTATACGCATAATAGCCATGGAACTGGTAGTATGAGTTGAACTTAACAAAGCAAACCAGCGTACACCTGTACACTATAATATGATATTCATTCTAATATATCCATGACATTTTACGGTATTGTCTCAGATTTGATCAAGGTAGCTGAGTTTCAGATAAAATAACAATCATTAAATAGCTCTTTTGGGTTTATAATATATCCATTCGCCCTAAAATCTGTTTATAAAAATGTCAAATAAAACAATTGAAAGTAGTACATTATCATTCAAAGAAGATGGCGCACCTTATTGTAATCGTTTTAATGATATCTACTTTGACAGTGAATCAGGTTGTGTGCAAAGCGAATATATATTCATTGAAAAAAATCGTATAATGCAACGATTGAGTACCGCTAAAAACAATTTTTGTATTGCTGAAACAGGCTTTGGTACAGGGCTTAATTTTTTATTAACCTTACAAGCGTACCAAAAGGCTCAACAACTCTCTAAGACTGTATTAGTACCGTTACATTATATTAGTGTAGAAAAATATCCTCTTACAAAATCTCAATTAGTTAAGTCTTTATCAATATTGCCGCAACTCCATGATTTTTCTACTGAGCTTGCAACACATTATCCTGAAGGAGAAGTCATTGATTTCCTACCAAAACTTACCGCTAGTTTTTTAAAAAACCAAGTAACACTTACACTTATTTTTAACGATGCTGAAATAGGCCTTTCCAAGGTTAATAGTTACAAAGGTATTGTAGATGCCTGGTATTTAGATGGTTTTTCACCTGCTAAAAATCCTGATATGTGGAGTAAAGCGCTTTTTTCACAAATTGGTCGCTTATCTACAGACCAAGCAACATTAACAACCTTTACGGTAGCAGGCTCAGTAAAAAGGCAACTTCGTGAGATTGGTTTTAGGCTAGAAAAACAGTTAGCTAAAGGTAAGAAAAAGGAAATGTTTGTGGCCGTAATGCAAAGTAACCCGATAACTACACGTGGTTATCAGCTAAGGCCACGTATCATTAAACCGCAACATGTGAGTATTATTGGCGGCGGTATTGCCTCAGCATGTGTCGCCTATAAATTAACTAAGCAAGGTATTAAAGTAACCCTATATTGTAAGGATAATACCATTGCACAGGGTGCATCCAGTAATAGTGTAGCGGCATTATACCCCCTTTTACACCAACAACATGACGATATTAGTTGCTTTTATCAACAGGCCTTTTGGCACGCAAGGAGTCTTTATGATGAACTTAATCAACTTGGCTTTTCATTTTCGCATCAGTGGTGTGGTTTGCTAGAGGTTTCTTATAAAGAACAGTTAGTAAAAAGGCAACAGGCTTTTGAGCACTTATCATCTTGGCCAAATAACTTAATTCATGGCGTTAATGCGAAACAAGCCAGTACTTTAGCTAACATTAAACTCCCTTTTGGTGGTTTATTTATGCCTAATGCTGGCTGGGTATCACCACCAGAATTAGTCGCCCAACTCTTTAATGCGGCAAAAAAAACTAATCGTTTAAAAGTGATTAATAATACAGAAATAACTAAGATTCAACAAATCAAAACAACCTTCAACGATAAAGAAAATACTGAAGAGAGTAACTCGTCATCCTGGCTATTATCAAGCAAGCAAGGTAATTTTAATGCCAGCGTATTAGTTATATGTGGTGGTGCTGAAGCGATTACCATTGAACAGCTAAGCAATTTGCCACTTAATGCTACACGCGGTCAGGTTAGTAATATGAATACTAATTCCACCATTAACAAGTTATCGACTGTACTATGCCATAAAGGCTATCTGACCCCTTCAAACAATCAGTTACACTGCATTGGAGCAACTTTTCAAAAAAATAATACTAGTACTAAAGCCAATAAAGACGATGATCTACATAATTTATCGACTTTAGCAAAATGTCTTCCTGATTTATCACAGAGTATTGGTTGGAAAACAACTGATATTGCCTTTAGCAAAGCACGGCTGCGTTGTACCTCTCAAGATCATTTACCGCTAGTGGGCGCAGTGCCTAATATTAGCGATCATATTAACACCTACCCTCATTTAGCTAAAGATAAGCATTGGAAATATAGTGAGCCTTCGCCTTGTCTTGATAATCTTTATGTCTTGTTAGGGCTGGGGGCAAGAGGATTATGTTCAGCCCCTCTTGCTGCTGATATTTTAACTGCAGAGCTCTGTAACACTCCCTACCCAGTAGATAATCAAATGCTTTTTAACCTGAGTCCTAATCGTTTTATTATTAGAGATATCATTAAGAGAAAAGTTAGGATTTAGTACAGTAATAATACGACTTATTTACTCTTTATATCGACATGCCGTTGAATTTCTAGCCAAAAATTAGTCACTATAGCATGGTCTTGTGGAGAAAGTTCGGTTCTTGCTAGGTTTACTTTGTTACTTACGGCCGTTAGCAAGACTGATGTTATAACCTGAGATTCATCACCGAACTCAGTGGCTACAAGTGAAATAAATCCGCGCAGATAACCGCCAGCAAACAAAGTATCACTATCGCTTTCTAAATCAAATAACGCATCTAAATACTCATAAAAATTAGCTACTGTAAAAATTTTTTTAGTCGTTATATCAACCATAGTAGTAGGTATTGTCATTTAATTTTCTTTAATAATTTCATTGAAAGTCTATTCAGGACTCGATAGTGGGTAAAGTACGTGATCTTTATACCCTGTGGTCACAACCATAAATCCTGATAATTCTTGATCTAAAGTAACATCGCCAGTATCACTGATTAATGGTTTATTTGCTAAGGCAGTTAATTTGGCTTTAGTTGCTAAGATCATTATATTATCGCGGCCACCAGGCTGGGCAATTATAGCGCGAATAATACGCGGACTTAATTGCTGATTACCACGGCCAAATATATGCCCTTGACCTCCAATTAAGGTAATAACAAGCTTACTAATACCATCAAAAACTGAAATGGCCTTAAACACATCAGCCTCAGTAACATCGACAGCATAAAGTATTTGGTCAATAATAATATCAACACCAAGTAAGGTATTGTTTAGGCCAAGCTCAGCCATAACAAATGCTGTTGTTGAACCAGAACCGATAATAAACTGTCTATCATCAGTGTCTTGCATCTCTTCAATCACGTTAGCTGCGATATCTTGTAATACCAATTCATCACTTTCTTTACCGCCTGATTTAACGGCTTGCACATAACGTAACTCACTGGGGATCTGCATTTCACTGTAACGTTTAGCTTTAACAATACCTTGTCTAAATAAGTCTTCGTCGATATCCATTACATCACCCGAGGTAAGACTAACCAATTGTTTGGTAATCATTAATTCAATAATTCGTCCAGCAGCTTTTGGCGTAATGGCATAAACACCCGAATGTATTTTACAGCCTGCAGGAATACCTAGCACAGGAATAGGCTGAGGCGCATCCCCAGCAGATATCACCTTAGCCATATCTCGAGCAGTACCATCACCACCAGCAAAAAGAATGATATCGACATCTTTAGCTAATAATATTTTTGCGGTTAATTCGCTATCAAGGCTCTGTGTATTACCATCAATACACCGATGAACAACCTCAATAGTAAAACCAAGCGCTAAGGCACATTGCTCACCCATAGAGCCACCAGCCGTAAGGATAACAATATTTTCTTTATAAGGAGTTAATACTTCAAGAGCTAATGAAGCTCGTGCATTAGCTTGAGGCACGGCGCCTAGTTTCATCGCCTTTTCGGCCATACCGTCACTCCCCTTAAGTGCTACGCTACCACCAATACCTGCTACAGGATTAATAATAAAACCTAGTTTAAATTTATTCATGACATACCTTTATTAATCCCTATAAAACAAAACGTGATCGCGTTAACGGCATTGGCGTTTTATAAAATTTAGCTAATGCTACAATAAATTTTTGGGCATCTCGTGGGAAACCAGCGTTTAAATAATAGCTAACTTGTTGTAAAACTTCTTGTTTGAAAATTTTGCGATCGGTATGACCGGTTCCTAATAAATTATCAATTGACACATCAAAATTTTTTCCACAGGCAATACAGAAAGCCCACTCTATTGCTTGAGGCTTTATTTCAACTTTTTCAAAAGCCTTTTGCTGTGATGTATCTCGACCATCAGGTACATACCAGTAACCAAAATCTTCCAACAGCCTTCTTTGCGAGCCAGCTAAACACCAATGGGCAATTTCGTGTAAAGCACTGGCAAAAAAACCGTGAGCAAAAATAATTCTATGATAATCAAACTTACCATGAGCAGGTGAATAGAGTGGCTCATTATCACCCTTAACTAACCTAGTATTCATAGCCTCTGCAAAGGTCTGTTCAAAAATACAGATTAAATCTTGGTAGTAGTACGACATAACAAACGCTAGTAAATATAAAAGTCGTATTCTAACCAAAAGCTATTAAGCTTGCACTGGCTATTTTTTATAAGCAATGAACATAATTTAGATTAAGTCTTTAATACAAGCCTCACATCACGTTTGCTAAATAGGAGTTTTTTGGATGGCAATTTTTGTAATAAGCAAGACTACGAACGTTCGCAGATATTATACAAAAACATAAGGTTTACAGATTGTATTAATTACTTTTAATAACTAGATCTGGTTGTCTATTAAAAAGATAAATTAACTGTCGTAACTGTAGGTTTACTCCATTCAAATATTTAAACGTTGAACAAAGTCCTAAAGCAAACAGTCCTTAAACATCGTCTTCAATATTATCTTTACCTTGAGTCCGATCAATACTAGGTAGTTTGTGATGAATCGCTGATTTAATCATCATGTAAGCACTTATGGGTGCTGTTAGTAATAAAAATAGTGAAATAAGGATTTCTTTAACACTTATTCCAGTATCACTGTTACTAAAAAATATTATCGCCGCAGTTAACAAAGAGGCCATACCAAGTGTTGTTGCTTTCGTTGGTCCATGAAGGCGCATAAAAAAATCAGGCATTTTCATCAAACCAATAGAGCCGACCAATACAAAACAACCACCAATCAATAATAATATTGATATAATCCATTCAACCATCATTTATACCTTATTCAATAATATCGCCACGTAGTAAGTATTTACATATAGCTACAGTGCTAACAAAACCGAGCATAGCGATTAATAATGCTGCTTCGAAATACAAGGCTGTACCCATATTAATACCGTATAAAATAATCAATGCAATAGTATTAATATACATGGTGTCAAGTGCCAATATACGATCAGGAATTGAAGGACCTATTAAAAGCCGCCATATGTTCAATAATAATGACAATCCTATCATGGCAAAAACAATTAAAATAACGGTGTCTAACATTGAAAAATTTCCTTAAGCGGTGCTTCATAACGTTCTTTTATGGTGTTAATTAACGCTTGCTCATCGGAAAGGTTAAGGACATGAATTAATAAAAAACGTTGTTCTGGATCACTACCTTCATCTACCGACTCTTGCCATGGATAAACTTCAGCACTTACCGTACCTGGTGTTAACGATACAGTACTAGCCAAAAGTGTAATGGTAGCACCATGGGTTAAATCCAATGGTACTTTAACAAATCCGGGAGTTAAGTTCCGTGTTGGTCCTAAAATCAAAATAGCGACATTAACATTGGCAGTTACAATATCATACAGCACCAGCATCAAATGACGAAAAGCTAAACCAGGCTTTACGATTAAAGGCTGTTTTACTCGAAAAGGACTAGTCACTAATGGGATAATGACCGCTAACAGTATAGCCAAAACAATATGACCTGGGGCTAAACTGTTGTTTAATAGTAACCAAACAATAAACAATAACAAGCTTAGCGATGGTGCAGGTAACCACTTAAATCGAGCGTCTAATTGCATTACATATCCCTTGAAAGAATAGAGTTAATATTAGAATTAAAGTCATGTAACTGATTAGCTGCACCGATTACATACTCACTTAATGGGCCTGCGAAAATACTCATCAAAGGCGTAGCAGCAACAAGTGTAAGTAATGCCACTAGCTGCATAGGGTGAACAGCTTTGGCTGAACTATTTTCATTTTCATTAATTTTGTGATGCCAAAATAATGTACTACCTGCCTTAGAAACTGCCAGTAATATCGCTAGACTTGTCAATAAATATAAGGGCCAAAAAATAAAGGCATAATCTGTATTTAGCGTTGATTTTAACAACCATACTTTACCAATAAAACCAGAAAGTGGTGGCATACCGATAACCGCTACGGCAGCAATTAAAAAGCAACAACCTAATAGCCTTGGTTGTTTAATAGCAGGGCCTGCAGTAATGCGATCAAAAACTTTTGGCCGTTGTTGCCCAATTAAGTCAGCTAATAGAAATAATGCTGCTGTCACTAAGGTAGAATGAACTAAATAATAAATAGCAGAGGCAGTTGCTTCAACTGTCTGCACTGCAACTAACGCAACTAAAGTGCCCACTGACACTATAACCAAATTAGCGGTTAACTTTCTTAAATCTTTACTTGCCAATACGCCAATAGCTCCCATCACAATAGTAGCAAGCGCTAACCACCACAACCAACTCTGCGCCATATGGCTTAGCTCGCCCGCTTCTTCGCCAAAAATAAGCGTATAAACACGCATCATTGAATACACACCTACTTTCGTCATGATAGCAAATAAGGCGGCAACAACAGGAATTGCACTTGCGTAAGTGTTAGGTAACCACAAATGAAGTGGTAATAAAGCACCTTTTAACGCAAAAACTACCAGTAATAACAAGCCACCTATCTTAGCCAAATACACATCATCGCCTCGTAAGAGGGGTATTTTTTGCGCCATATCAGCCATATTCAGGGTACCTAATACGCCATATAAAATACCCAAAGCAATTAAAAAGATAGCCGAGCCAACAAGGTTCATAATTACGTATTGAAGTGCTGCACGTGTATTGTTTTTATCACCACCATGCATTAATAATGAATACGAAGCGATCAGCAATACTTCAAAAAAAACAAAAAGGTTAAACACATCGCCCGTTAAAAAAGCACCAGTTACGCCCAACACTAAAAAGTGTACCAATGGATGAAAAAAACTGCCTTTATCGTCATCACCTGCACTGGCGTATACTACACAGACTAGTCCTAACAAGGCAGTTAAACTAACCAACAAAGTAGATAAAGGGTCAGCAACTAAGACAATCCCAAAAGGCGCACTCCAGTCACCAATAGCATAAATTTGAGTTCCCTCTACATGAACATTTATTAATAGAATAAGCGAAATGATAAAAGTTATTGTACTTAACAGTACTGAAGATATTCTTCGGTTAACTTTATTTTTACCAAAGGGTGAAACTAGCAGCATTACACCAGCTAACATTGGAGATAACACAGGTAAGAAAGTCAAATTATCCATTATTTAATACCCTTTTTATGGGAGGTATTATGATTTTTTTTTGGAGGTATTTGGGGAGATTCTAGACCATCAACGTGATCATTACCTAAATCTGCTCGTCCTCTAATAGCTAAAATCACCACAAAAGCTGTCATTGCAAAGCCAATAACAATAGCGGTTAATACTAAGGCTTGTGGCAGAGGATCTGCATATTCATTACTAGAACCGAGAACAGTAGCTTTATTGAGACTAAGTCGCCCAGATGAAAAAAGAAATAAGTTAACCGCGTAAGAAAACATAGTTAGCCCTAGTACAACAGGAAAAGTTCGCGAACGTAATATTAAAAAAACTCCGCAAGATACTAGCAAGCCAACACATGCTGCGTATAATAACTCCATTAAATACTTACCTCATCTTTTGTCTCATTCACCGTCAATCGGCCAAGACTTGCCAAAATAATTAATGTAGAACCAACCACAGTGATATAAACACCTAAATCAAAAATCAGTGCACTAGCTAATTCAATCTCGCCAATAAAAGGTACATCGAAATAATCGAACCAAGTGGTCATGAAGGGGCGGCTAAATACCCAGCTACCAATGCCTGTGAAGAGTGCAATGGTGATGCCCGATGCAATAATTTTACGATAATTTATCGTTAATCGAGCCGCAATCCAATTCGAGCCATGGGCAATATATTGTAAAATAAAAGCAACAGCTGTAATCAAGCCAGCAATGAATCCACCACCGGGCAGATTATGACCACGTAAGAAAATATAAACAGAAACTAAGAGCGCTAAGGGCAATAACGATTGAGAAATTATCTCTAATAACAACGGATAACGTTCCTTAGCCCAAGGACGCCCCTCACTATCGTGCTTTGGAATAAATAAAGGTAAATTAATTAATAATTTATAAATACCTAATGCCGCAATTGCCAGAACACAAATTTCACCTAAGGTGTCAAAACCCCGAAAATCTACTAAAATGACATTAACTACATTTGTACCACCACCACCTGTTTTAGCATTAGCTAAGAAAAAGTCAGAAATAGATTGCTGTGGTCGGGTAATTAGCGCGTAACAAATACTGGCTACTACCACACCTAGCGCTCCAGAGATCCCAATATCTCGCAATACGCGCAGTGAGCTCGACTCTCGCGGTGAATGCTGCGGTAAAAAGAACAAAGCCAGCATTAATAACACAATAGTTACTACTTCAACTGTTAGTTGAGTTAAAGCTAAATCAGGTGCAGAAAAGCGCGTAAAAGCAACTGAGACCATTAATCCCACTACTGAGATCATTAATAACGATACCACCCTAGCTCGACACCAAATAACGGTACTAATAGCCCCAACCATTAATAAGGCTGCACCAACCCCATTATGAATATCAATTGGGGTTAAAACTTTATCTCCACCAAGTTGGCTCATTTCAAATAATGGCCAGCCTGCACAAAACAAAACGGCAGTAAACATTAATACTAAATAGCGTTGTAATGAACCATTTTCAGTAGTAATAATTTTATGCTGGCTCCATTTAATACAAACGTAAAGCGATCTATCAAAAACAGCTTTAGCGTTCATAGTCGGTAATGACGCTTGAAATTGAAATAGGTATCGACGTTGTGTGTAAATGAATATTCCAGTAACAACCGCTAAACCACTCATTAATAATGGTAAATTAAAACCATGCCATAATGCTACTTCAAATTCAGGTACTGCACCACCGAGTACACTAAACGATGCCGCCTGTAAAATATCATGCACTATAAAGTTAGGAAATATTCCCACTGCAAGACATAGGGCTACCAGAATTTCAATAGGTACACGCATATAACGTGGCGGCTCACTTGGCTGTTTTGGTAAATTAACAGGGTCACCATTAAAAAACACATCGTGAATAAATCGCGCAGAATAAGCTACCGCTAATGCACCTGCAACAGTTGCTAGCACAGGAATTAGCCAAGACATGGATCCAAGTAGTTGCTGATGAAGGGTCTCAGCAAAAAACATTTCTTTAGAAAGAAAACCATTTAGTAGTGGTACACCTGCCATCGCAGCTGCTGCAACCATAGCCAAAGTCGCGGTGTAAGGCATATAGCGCCACATACCATTAAGTTTACGCATATCGCGCGTGCCTGTTTCATGGTCAATAATTCCTGTTGCCATAAACAATGAGGCTTTAAACGTTGCATGATTAATAATATGAAAAATAGCCGCAACAGCAGCTAGTTGTGTACCTAAACCAAATAATAAGGTAATTAAACCTAAATGACTAATGGTCGAATAGGCCAACAAGCCCTTTAAGTCGTGTTTAAATAATGCCACGTAAGCAGCAAATAATAACGTCGATAAGCCTGTTATACTAACAATAATAAACCATATATCTGTCCCCGCTAACGCTGGATAAAAACGTGCTAACAGAAAAATACCTGCTTTTACCATAGTTGCCGAATGTAGGTAAGCACTAACGGGGGTTGGAGCAGCCATGGCATGGGGTAACCAAAAATGAAAAGGAAATTGTGCCGACTTAGTGAAAGCTCCAAGTAAAATTAAGACTAAAGCCACTTCATACAAATCGTGAGCTTGAATAATATCTTTGCTTGCTAAAATAATATCTAAATTATAACTGCCAACAATATCACCAAGTAAAAGTAAGCCTGCCAATAATGCTAAGCCACCACCACCCGTAATTGTTAGCGCCATTATAGCACCATTGCGTGCTTCTGATTTTTGCCACCAATAACTAATCAGTAAAAAAGAACTAATGCTGGTTAACTCCCAAAAAAACCAGAGCTGAATAATATTATTTGACATAACAATACCCAACATTGCTGTCATAAATAACATCAAATAAGAGTAAAGTTTAGGCATAGAGTCTTTATTACTAAGGTAATAACGAGCATAAAATATTACCAATATACCTATGACTAAAATCATAAATACGAATAGCAATGCTAGACCATCTAAGCGAAAGGATATGTCTATGGCGAGTAATGGTATCCAGGTCATTGTTTCAATAATAGTTTCACCAGAAAAAACCGCTGGCGCTAAACTAATTGTCATGATGAGAGCAATTAAAGGCATTAACAAAGTCAATCTTGTTGATTGATTACGTGTTAACTTACCGGTTAATGAAGAAATAATACTGCCAAATAAGGATATCAGGGGTATCCAAAGCAAAGTCATAGTTAAACCTTTTATTTTTCTAAATAGAATTAATGACAATCAAAACAACGCCATATTATGTCACATTGGCTATGACTGGCAATCATTATCGTTCTGATTTTTCTAACGACTTTATCACGATAAATGGTGTATTAAATCACTAAATTATAAAAATAATTCGGATTATATAAATATTTACGTTATAAATTCCAAATTCTAACATTCCCCTCTAGTTTCCTTACCCTAATTACGTGTAATATCGGAATAACTGACATGAGTAAGGTGTAATTAATGAAGAAGCTCGATAGTATTGATTTGCAGGTATTAACCATATTATATGATGATGCAGATATAACCAATAAGGAACTAGCTGCCAAAGTAGGTATTGCCCCATCAACTTGTTTAGAGCGAGTTAAGCGACTAAAACAAGGTGGCGTGATAAAAGGTGCTTTCATAGATGTGAATTTAAAAACTATTGGTGGTAACATTGAAGCCATTGCGGCTATTCGTTTACAACCCTATTCAGAGCAAATAGTGAATGATTTAAGAGATGACTTATTGAAGTTTCCGGAGATACTCAATCTTTATCATATGGGTGGTAGTTATGATTACTATATTCATATGTCAGTTAAAGATAGTGAGCACTTACGCCAATTTGTATTCAAAAATATTACCTCACGAGATGCCGTAACAACCGTTGAGACATCACTTATATTTGAACACAGTCGCAGTGGTATTCTACCTAACTTTGATGACTAACTCATCATTAAAGTTAGGTGAAATTATCCTGTTGTCACTAACTAATACTGTTAGTTATTAACTGAAAAAATCCCAGTATTATCTTTAAATAATACTGGGATTCTATTATTTACAACAATCAAATAATTTAACTTTTTAAGTCATCAAAAAACTTTTTAACGCCATCAAAAAAGCCAGTCTCTTTTGGACTATGTTTTTTACTACTAGTCGCCATTTTTTCTTCTAGTTGACGAAGTAAATCAGCTTGATCACCAGATAAATTAATTGGCGTTTCAATCACTACTTTACACATTAAATCGCCCGTAGAGGAACTACGAACAGATTTAACACCCTTGCCACGTAAACGGAACATCTTACCTGTTTGTGTTTCTTTAGGTACTTTAAGTTTAACTTTACCTCCTAGGGTCGGTACTTCAATTTCTCCCCCTAATGCTGCAACAATAAAACTTATAGGTACTTCACAATATAAGTGATTTTCGTCACGAACAAATATGTCATGTTCACGCACATTTACCTGTACATATAAATCACCTGCAGGAGCACCATGTTCGCCAGCTTCACCTTCACCCGACAAGCGAATTCTATCACCGGTATCGACGCCAGAAGGGATTTTAACAGACAAAGTTTTACTTTTCTTAACACGCCCTTCACCATAACATGAAGTACATTTATCGATAATAACTTTACCGCTACCACCACAGGTTGGACAGGTTTGTTGCACCGCGAATAAACCTTGACGCATTTGTACTTGCCCATGACCATGGCACGTACTACATGTTTTAGCAGAAGTTCCAGGCTTAGCACCAATACCATCGCAAGGTTCACAGTGAACATAGGTAGGTACTTTGATCTCTAAACTTTTTCCTTTAACAGCTTCTTCAAGAGATAGATCTACGTTATATCGTAAATCTGAGCCACGTTGCTGGCGTTGACGCCCTCGCCCACCTCCGCCGCCACCAAAAATATCACCAAAAATATCACCAAAGTCTTGCCCAAAGCCGCCACCGCCACCGCCACCATGACCACCTTGCTCAAAAGCAGCATGACCATATTGATCATAAGCAGCACGTTTTTGATCGTCATTGAGAATTTCATAAGCCTCTTTAACTTCTTTAAACGTTTCCTCTTTAGCTTTATCACCGGCAGTACGGTCGGGATGATACTTCATCGCTAACTTTTTATAAGCTTTTTTAACTTCTTTCTCTGAGGCGCTTTGGCTAACCCCTAAAACTTCATAATAATCACGTTTTGACATAAATCTATTTCTTTACTTAAAGTTGATTGAGACTGATTTTCTTCATTTTTTACAAGTAGTCGAGAAAAAATCAAGAAAATCAGCACCAATTAAAAAAATTAATGACTGGTTTCTTATACACAAAAAGCGTCGAATAATATCGACGCTTTTTGAAGAGGACATAGTTTAACTCTTTTTGAACATTAAGATTAAGTTAAATTACTTTAGTTAAAGAAGAAGACGATAAGCGTATAAATATACACGATACCTTTTTTCAATGACGTTTAACAATTTAACGACAGCTTAACGCTTTAAAAATATTACTTATCGTCTTTTACTTCTTCAAACTCTGCGTCAACTACATCGTCAGCGGTAGCAGAAGCTTCAGCTTCAGGAGCAGCACCTTCAGGCGAAGCTTCAGCTTGTTGTTTTGCTTGAGCCATTTCCATTAATTTTGCTGAAGCTTCCATAAGCGCTTGCGTTTTTGCATCAATCGCTTCTTTATCGTCACCTTTAACAGCTTCTTCAAGCTCAGTTAATGCCGCTTCAATTTTTTCTTTATCTTCAGCAGGAAGATCATCTCCGGCCTCTTCAACTTGCTTACGCGTACCATGAACCATACCATCAGCTTGGTTACGTGCTTGCACTAATTCCTCAAATTTAGCATCAGCATCAGCATTTGCTTAGCGTCATTTACCATTTGTTCTACTTCTTCATCTGATAAACCAGAAGAGGCTTTAATAGTAATTTTTTGTTCTTTACCCGTGTTTTTGTCTTTAGCCGTGACATGTAAAATACCGTCAGCATCAATGTCAAAAGTCACTTCAATTTGTGGTGTTCCACGCGGTGCAGGATCAATACCCTCTAGGTTGAACTGGCCAAGAGACTTGTTCGCAGCGGCTTGTTTACGCTCACCTTGAACAACATGAACGGTTACTGCCGCTTGATTATCATCAGCGGTTGAGAAGGTTTGTGATTGCTTAGTTGGGATAGTGGTATTTTTGTCGATAACCTTAGTCATCACACCGCCCATGGTTTCAATACCTAGTGATAATGGCGTAACGTCTAAAAGAAGTACGTCAGTTACCTCACCAGAAAGAACGCCAGCCTGAACTGCAGCACCTGAGGCAACAGCTTCGTCAGGGTTAACATCTTTACGCGGCTCTTTACCAAAGAAGTCAGTCACAGCAGATTGGACTAGTGGCATACGTGTTTGACCACCCACTAGAATAACATCATCGATATCACTTACCGATAAATCAGCATCTTTTAATGCAACTTTAAGAGGCTCTAACGTAGCTTTTACCATATCTTCAACAAGTGACTCTAATTTAGCACGAGTTACTTTAATGTTCATGTGCTTAGGACCTGAGCCATCAGCAGTGATGTAAGGTAAGTTAACATCTGTTTGTTGTGCTGAAGAAAGTTCACACTTTGCTTTTTCTGCAGCTTCTTTAAGACGCTGCATTGCAAGTGGATCTGAAGTTAAGTCCATACCTTGATCTTTTTTGAATTCAGCGACTAGGTAATTAATTAGACGGTTATCAAAATCTTCGCCACCCAGGTGAGTGTCACCATTGGTCGCTAATACTTCAAATGTATGTTCGCCGTCCATTTCATCAATTTCAATAATAGAAATATCAAATGTACCACCACCTAAATCGTATACAGCAACCACTTTATCGCCTTTGGCTTTGTCCATACCGTAAGCAAGTGCTGCAGCTGTTGGCTCGTTGATAATACGTTTAACTTCAAGACCAGCAATACGACCAGCATCTTTAGTTGCTTGACGTTGTGAATCATTGAAGTAGGCAGGAACAGTAATAACTGCTTCAGTAACTGTTTCACCTAGGAAATCTTCAGCCGTTTTTTTCATTTTCTTAAGAACTTCTGCTGAAACTTGTGGTGGTGCTATTTTATCACCTTTTACTTTAACCCAAGCATCGCCATTATCAGCTTTTACAATACCAAATGGCATGATATCGATATCACGTTGTGTTTCTTTATCTTCAAAACGACGACCAATTAAACGTTTAATAGCGTATAACGTGTTTTCTGGATTTGTTACTGATTGACGCTTTGCAGGTTGGCCAACTAACGTTTCACCTTCTGCTGTATAGCCGATAATAGAAGGGGTTGTACGATCGCCTTCTGCATTTTCAATAACACGTACACTGTCGCCATCTAAAACAGCAACACATGAGTTAGTTGTTCCTAGGTCAATACCAATAATTTTGCCCATCTTGGGAGCTCCTATTCATTGTTCTCTACCTACAATAAGTAAAGAATTATTAATTAAATTGTTTGTTGATTAGTAAGTGGGGTCAGCAAAATGCTTTTCAACTATTCAATACGAAAAAAGCTAAAAAAAACTTTTTTGCGTTGCCATAAAAAAACCAGACAGGTGCCTGGTTTTGTTATTCTACAGAGTAAAAGACTTAATTAAGCAGAAGTATCTACACTTGGGGCTGCTTTAGAAACCATTACCATGGCAGGGCGAATTAAACGGCCATTTAATTCATAACCTTTTTGCATTACTGCAATAACCGTATTAGGTGCAACATCAGGAACTTCCTGCATAGACATAGCTTGGTGCAAATCAGGGTTAAAAGGTTGATCTTGAGGATTAATAGCCTTAACACCAAATTTATCGAGTGACGTAATTAACCCCTGCAAGGTTAACTCAACACCCTCAGTAATGGCCTTGTTGTTTTCATCGTCTTTATCGATACTTTGCAAAGCACGTTCTAAATTATCAACGGTAGTTAGCATTTCACCTGCGAATTTTTCTAACGCGAATTTTCTAGCTTTTTCTACATCTTGAGCCGCACGACGACGAATATTATCTACTTCAGCTTTAGCACGAACCACAGAGTCCTTTTGATCAGCCACTGTAGATTGAGTTGTAGCAAGAGCTAGTTCTAATTCATTAATTTTTTCTTGTTCTTCACTGATAACCTCTGCGGTCTTATCCTGATGTTCTTCAACTTGTTGTTCAGCCTGTTTCACAATATCATCAGCAAGTTGTTCAGCATTTACTTCTACTTCATTTTCGTTATTTTTTGACTCAGTTGTCATGGAATAAACCTCAATTTTTAATCTAATGAAAACATTATGGGGTCTGTAAAAAAGGATTCAAGCGTGATTTGCTACATTTTACTAAAAAGTCAACTTTACAAGTGCATAAAATCCAGCGAAACTGCTAATAACTATTGAACAGAACTCATAATGTTATGGCTATACTCTATAAAACCATCGGACTTATTGGTAAACCTAACCATGAAGGTGCCAGTACTACAATTCAATCCTTATTTGATTTTTTAACCGAAGCTAAATATCAAATCCTGGTTGAACATTCAGTTGCCCACTCACTCAGTATCAAAAACATGAAAACAGGTAGTCTAACTGACATTGGCGAACAAGCTGATGTTGCAATAGTAGTTGGTGGTGATGGCTATATGCTGGGTGCTGCCAGAGTATTAGCTTGTTTTGATATTGGTGTAATAGGTGTTAACCGAGGTAACTTAGGTTTTTTAACTGACTTATCCCCTGACGATATTGTTGCGCCGTTGACTAAAATATTGGCTGGTGAATCACGCAGTGAACAACGCTTTATCATTGAAGCCGAGGTATATCGTCACGGAAAATTAAAAAGCTCTAATAGTGCTGTAAATGAAGCCGTTCTTCATGCGGGTAAAGTAGCCAATATGATAGAGTTTGAAGTGTATATAGACGGTAGTTTCATGTTTAGTCAACGATCTGATGGGCTTATCGTATCAACACCAACGGGCTCAACAGCTTATTCTATGTCAGCTGGCGGCCCTATATTAACACCTAATCTTAATGCCTTATCGTTAGTACCTATGTTTCCTCATACATTAACTAGTCGACCTATCGTTGTTGATGGCAACAGTGAGATCAAATTGATACTCGCCAATGATAACCATGAAAATCTTCAAGTTAGCTGTGATGGTCATGTAATTTTATCGGTCATGCCAGGTGACGAAGTTATTATTAAAAAAAGTGAATGTAGTATTCGCTTAATTCACCCTCTAGATCATGATTATTTCAATGTACTGAGAAACAAACTTAGCTGGGGTAACAAATTATACTAAGTTGTTCTTAGAACAACAAAATCCGCTAACTTTGATAAAGTACGATAATTTAATAAAGTATATTTTAATAATTTTGCTTGAATTAAAATCAGTTACTGTATAAATTAACAGTAACTGGTGTAACCCTCTTTATTGGTAAATTATTTATGCTTCAGCAACTGACTATTCAAAATTTCGCTATTGTTCGCTCACTTGATATTGATTGGCAAACAGGTATGA
>Ga0115006_10000532_pt1 | contig 21013 bp, 4 predicted proteins | sample ArcOceMetagenome_3_FD_88943 | JGI IMG/M metagenome (GOLD analysis project Ga0115006, IMG submission 88943) | Marine eukaryotic phytoplankton communities from Arctic Ocean - Arctic Ocean- Svalbard ARC20M Metagenome | ecosystem: Environmental > Aquatic > Marine > Oceanic | place: Arctic Ocean...
GCTGGTGCTGCTGGTGCTGGTGCTGCTGGTGGTAGTACGAGTAGCACGGCAGGGCGGTGGATGCCGTTGCCGCTGCTGCCGTGATTTGCGCCGCCATCGTCGGTTTCAACAATTGCTGCTCCGAGGCCACCAGTGCGCCGTATTGCTCGTAATCCTCCCCCTGCTGTGGGCGCCCATTGGGCCGTCGTGCTCCCGTGGCAACCACGTCGACGACGACACCGCCGCCTCCGTGGCCGGCAATGGCAGCGACGATGTTGCTGCCGTTATTTGAAGCCGTCACACGGAGCCCCCGTCCCTCTGCATCTGCCTCCTCGGCGGCTGCGGATCGCCCGAGCGGGCGACTGCTGCTGTCCTCGCCGACGCCCATCGTCCCCTCGCGTTGCTTCTGATTATTCTGCCCCTCCCGCTCCTCCTTTCGCTGCTGCTGCTGCTCCTCCTCCTCTCTCTTCCTCCTCTTCCCGGCGAACGGCGGCGGCGGTACCTGCTGCTGCCGCTTCTCGCCGCCGCCCCCTAGCCCTCCGGGCGGGAGGCGGGGCGGCGGGGGAGGCATCAGCACGCTCTCGTCGGACATGCTGCTACGCCCTGCTGTTTGGTCTGCTTCAGGCCAGTCAGTACCTCCTTCCCTACGAAGGCCTGCCCACCAACCGTCGCGTGACTGTCCGCCATTTTTGTGGACGGAAATGGCGGAATGGTGTACGTACATACTGTACCATACCGTACGTATCAACAATCAACAACGCCATGCCAAACGCAATGCAAACGAAACAAAACAAGCAATCAACCACATCATAGGCTAGCGGATACCGCTCGCTGTTCATCCTCAGCACAAACAGCAATAACCGTGCCCATCGCATTGTCTTTCCGCTCAAAACCGACCGAACTCCTCCTCCCTGCGTTGAAATTTATTTATTTCCGTTTGAGCCAAATAAATTGACCAAGCACCTTACCTTGCACGCGCTGGCTTGACACGAGTTGACCGATACCAACGTCCACGGTCACTGGCCTGAGAGCTCGTATTGATGCAGTCTGGCATTGCGACTGTGTGGCCATCTACGAGTGATCCTACGCCTACTATTACGTAGCTAGCCGTCCAGGCAGTCCAATTATTATTTTTTGCCAGTACGGTATCGGTAGTTGCCGCAGTGCCGTATCCGCGCGCGCTGCTGCTTGCTTTGGCCCTGCCTGCTGCCTGCGCTGCCTCCCCAACCCATAATCACACCGTCGCGCCGTCCCCACCATGTTCGAGTCCTACCTGACCAATCTCCTCTCGACCCACTTCGGCCACCTCTTCACCAACATCTCCCGGGATAATGTTTCCATCTCGGCCTGGCGTGGGGAGGTCGTTCTCAAGGATCTGGGCATTCGGAGGGAGGCGCTGCAGGTGCTGCTCGGGGCAAGCCGTGGCGGCGGTGATGTTCAAAGGGCCGGTCGGGACAGTGATGCCGATGGATACGAGGAAGAATTTGATGGTGATAACGACGAGTCCGGTGACATCTTGGAGGATGGCGAATGGCACGATGCTGGACACCATGACTCGGCAACAGCAAAGTGCCCCTTTCAGATCGAGCACGGCACCATCGGAACGTTTGAGCTGCACATTCCGTGGTCGGTGTTGCGTCGGACGAGTGCCGCGACCAACGGGGGTGGTGCTGATGTCGGCGGTGGAATTGAAGGAGGGAGTGCCGACCGCACCGGCGATCATGCCATCGATGACGATGACAACAGACTGAGCGGATGCTCCCTCATTCTCACCGACGTCAACATTCTCATCACTCCGACATTGGATCATCATCGCAATGCGGACGGTAGACGACCAAGCCGTCAGAAAAGGAAGCGACCAAGACAAACCAGTACTACTAGTGGCGGTGATACTAATGAATCCAGTCGCGGTGTTGATGCTACACGATGTAGGAGGGAGAACTCTGCGCAGGAACTTTTGCAGGAAGTGCTGGTGCGACAGTCGATGGCTACTGGTGGTGAAAGCATTCCTACTTCCGGCGTGACGTCAAGTGGTGGGAAGGGGGCAGAAGCCGAGGAGGGAGGAGGCAGGCGCAGCGCGTGGGTTGGAAGTCTCACCACTTCGATCCTATCGTCGCTCACCGTGACGGTTCGTAATGTCCATATCCGATACGAAGATCCTGGCACGGTCCCTGCCTTTGGCACGCTATGTTCCATGCTGCCATCGACTTCTAGGTCGTTTAGCAGCCTGGATCATCCATCGATGAAGAGCCTCCGGTCGCTTGAAGTGGCTCGAGGGAGGGGGCAGCAACAGCATCGGCCACCATTTGCTGTCGGTTTGGAGCTTGAATCTTTCTTGATCAAGAACACGCCGACAGCTCCGCCGAAGGAGGAGGAACTTTTCCATATTGAGGGTGATATTGGAGAAAGAAACGATACTGGTCATCGTGCGACAAAACGAGAGCATTCAGCCATGGGGATGCCTGCTCACTCTGCGCGGCATAAGCTTGCGTCCGCGACGGACCTCTCGGCATACTGGGATTCTGGTTCAGATCTTATGTGCATACGAGTCGAGGAGCGTCGGAAGAGATTGAAAAGGCGTCGGCCTTGGGGTGAGAGCGAGCCGAAAGGGGGTGATGGTGCTGCTGACGATGCTAGGCACTATGATTCCATGTTTGCAAGTCTTGGCAAAGCTGACACCTCGATCGCTTTCGAGCTGGGGGGCTTTCTGCCTTTGTCCCACACATACATCATTCGCCCTATGTCGGCCTCCTTGCACTTCACCATGATAAGCGCCGATAGTGATCCTGGAGAATGTGGAGATTCGCCTGACACCGGTGAGGTGAACGGTGTATCCTCAACTAACATTGACCAGATTTCGTCCCTAAGCACAGAGACGGGAGCTGTCGTCCCGACAGAAGTTGGTCCCTTGCCTCCATCTCGCGCAGTTCTGTCGATCCCATCGTGTCATGTCATTCTTGCTAGATCGACGCTTGAGGACATTGCCTATGTTCGTCATTCTGTATCAGTTTGGCAGCACATTAAAAGCGGTTTGTTGACAGAATCTATCTTTTTGCAGTTGACCAAAATACGACCGGCACGGAGCGTTAGAGAAAATCCCAGGGCCTGGTGGGTTTACGCCGCGAAAGCGATTAAAGTGATGTCACATTTAAGTGAGGAGTCCACTGGTGGGCAGAGGTCTGGTGTGTCAGCAGCAGCCACGTCTACCCAATCGCAACAGAGATGGCGAAATGGGTGGATAGGGTTGGCGCAAATAATTGCTTGTCGTCGGAGATATGTGGCACTATACGCGCAGTTCCTATCCGAGGAAACGGCCGAGATAGAGAAAGACAAATGCCACAGGGAACTTTTGGAGCTTGAAGATGGGTTGACATTGAAGGAGATTGTGTCGTTCCGCATGTACCTCCCCTCTGCGTTTGACGAGCAAGCTCTGTTTGCTGTCACAAATTCACCCGTCGCTGCAAAATTGGTGCTGAATGATGATGGTGCAAGGGATATAGATGGCATCATTTCATCGGCGGCGAGAAAACAAGCATATAATGAAATGTTGCTTGGAATTTCCGAGGTTGGCTGGTTCTTTGATTCTAACAAGTACGATGCTGGCGGTGGTCAGGCTGGTGGTGCTAGTGCTGATTCTGATGCGCATGGAAGGGAATCAATCCTGAAAGCGGCGACTTCTTCCCTTGAAGCGAAGCTGGAGGTGGCGATGATTTTACCTGACTTATCGCTTGAGGCAATCGATGATCACGCAGCTCCTAGAAAGACCTCCAAGTCTCGTTCTGAGGCGCATCTCCGCCCAATCATTCGTTTGATATGCACAACCGTGAAGAGGTACAAGCTTCGTTGCAATGGATCGTGGGAGGCGAGCAGCATTCTCTCTGGACTGGAGGTCATTGACCTGTTGACACCGGCATCTGATGAAAGTTTTGGAAACTTTCGACTACTAGGCGAGAAGAGAGTGATTGAGAGACCTTCTACTGCGACTGAAGCCGTTGAAGTTGGTTGCCTTTGTATTGGGAATATTTCTCGGCCTTTCTCGGCAAGCGTTTCCATTCGAAAGGTCATTGAGCTTGATCCGTCGACTTCGGCTACCATTGACATGTCTTCTCATCCATTGGAGACGACGTTTGTTAATGCTCGCCTTGCACCTTTAGAAGCCCTGTACTCGACGAATATCGCCCAGGCACTTTCGCACTTTTTTGGCACTGCAAAGACTACAGAATTTGCTCAGGATTACCAAAGAATGGCTGTGGTTGTTGCCAATTGGCAGCAGAGGCAAAAAGAACGGCTGATGCAGGCCCTCTCCGAGAAGCAGAAGAGATTCTGTGCCAATATTGACGTGTCTGCCCCTGTATTGATTATTCCTCAGTATTTGCGCCGTGATGAGGATTGTCCCGCGCTGGTTATTGATCTCGGTCGTCTTACCTTTGTCGATACAAATCGTGTAAGAAGCGATCTTACTGTCAGCAATGGTGGCGATGCAAAGAGTCCTACCTCTACTATCGACAGCTGGAGGCTGACCGTATCAGATATTCAGGTATTGTCATTTCCTTCACTTAAAGCCAATCGATCGAGAAGCAACCTTGGTCTTCCACTCGTTGAGCCATTTGGTCTTGACTTTGCCGTAACTACATCTTTTGGCAGTCAGTCCACTCGAATAGGCATTCAAGCGAACATGCCGAGGCTGGTTTTCAACTTTACATCGTCTGCAGTCCGTCTCATCACTCGTCTGCGCATAGAGTGGGACAAACTCAAAGAGGATCGAGAAAGGTCGGCACGTCCAAATGATCCTACAATCGCCGAGGCTCCAGCCTCGATCGTCCCTATGGCCGTTGATACCGATGAAGATGTTTCCCCCGACGTAGCGACAAATCAGCACGAGAGGCGTGATTCGTCGGCAAATACAATTATCCAGTTTGATTTTGCCGCCCCCTTCGTTGCGTTGTCTTTGAGCAACGACGCCGATGATACGATTCCGGTGCCTCTTGTCTTTCTAGTGATGCGCGGTATAAGAGGTCATCGTACGAGCCATAAGGTTGAAGGTTCATCGTCCAAGACAATTTTCTCGGCCAAGCTGAAGTCGCTACATGCCATAGATCTTCATCAGGGAGCTGGTATCGATTATTCTCTTCTCTTATCATCTCAGCATCCTGACCCTCTTTATGCGCAGTATCCAGGAGAGTTCGTTGGGGGTGAAACTCGACTCTGTGCTGGGACAGTTCTCGACCAATGGTTGGAATCCTTTGATTCAAGAAATGAAGGTGTGGTTCACTCTGATCTTGTAACGATATCGTATGAAGATGTAACCACCATGGCCATTGCCAATGCTTCTCGTGTGTCTGCTAGCGCAGCTGAAGAAAATGACGGGAGCAAGCTTTTTGTTCGTTTCAATGAGCTCTACGTAGAATGGAATCCAGAAACAATAGCTGCGATGCAGACGGCCATGAGGTTGCCAGTGATGGAACGGGTTGCTCTCCTTTCTCAAAAGTCAAGTGTTTCGTCGGGGGTATCGGATGAGCACATTGGTACGCCTGATGCCTCCGTTGTCGGTGCTGGCGGTATTGACAAAGGTAGTGGTGATGACAATACTTCCATTTCAGACGATTTCTACGATGCCCTTGAATATGAACATGAAGTCGAGGAATTTCACGAGAGTCGAGGAGTAAGCACCCCAACTCGTTATCACAGAAAGAATGACAACGTCATATTCTTTACTTTGCCGACTGACGCTAGGGGAGCGAGTAAGTATCCATGCAGTGATTCTTGGTTGGACTTTGCGTCGCACTTCTTCATTTATTTTAATTTTGATACCAACCGATAACGCATTGTGCCTCTTTTGTCTCCTTAGTTTCGCCTCTCAAATCTTCCGCTTATCTTACCGAGTCGAACGTAATTGATTCACCCAAGCTTGGCAGTAGGAAAGCTCCTATTATTTCCGATTTCACCAAGCCGCTCGATAGTGAGAAGACGTTCATCAATAATCCAGCAACGGCAGCTGTCCGTCCGTTCCGTTTTGAATTTGCCTTGTCCAAGTTACGGGTTCGTTTCAACAAGGAGTCCCGATACCGACGATTGATTACAGCCGAAATGGATAAAACACACTTGTGCTATTCGACAAAGAAATTTGGCGGCGGCGTTAGGGCTGACGCTTCTGTTGGCAATCTTTACCTAATCGATTCAGCTGCAGCGCGTGGTGATACTTTGTATGGTCGCATCCTTGGACTCAAGACCGATCTACCTGGTACCTCCTCTCTGTGGACAATCAAGTATGAGACATTCCCGCGTCTAATGGGCTCGGTGGAAAGGAGAGCACCACCATCAGACACAGAACTGACCTCAGTCGTCATTGATGGTGAGAAAGGATCTATCCATGGTTGCGACACTTCGGTGGAGCTTGCCTTTAGCCCAATGCGATTCGTCTACCTTCAACAGCTCTGGTTAGAAATCACAGATTACTTCTTCGAGGGGATTCTAGGCTTTGAGGTCTGGGGCAAGCTGAGGCCATCAGAGGAAGATATGGAAGATGCCAGTAGATCTAGTACCGGTAGACGGGCGAATGTAGCGGATCAGCAGAACAATCCTAAGGCTCTGCATGAAAGGGGCGATTTGAATCAAACCGGACAAGTCGATGGCAACTTTATTCTTGGTTCTGATGCCACCGGCCTAAGTTTTTTGCGTTTTGAGATAACACTGGACTCGCCCGTCCTCATCCTTCCTGTGTCATATCGCTCGCCCCATCACATGCGCATCTCCCTCGGCAACATGACTTGCACTAATCTGTTTTCCGGCCATTTGGAGGACGAGAGTGGCGGAAACAGCGGGGTCGCCGACGTCGACGTTGCAAGGCTGAGAATGCAGTGGTATAACAATTGTCACGTGAGCTTCGAAGATTTTTCCCTGGTGGATTGGGAAGGCACGTCTCTTTGTACTAATAGGAACAACAAGACAGTGGGCATGCAAATCCACGTGAAATGGCCAATCGGTCCGACTGCTCCAGCAATTATTCCCAAATGGAACGTCAAGTGGACTATTGACCCGATTCAATTTCGACTTCGTCGAACTGACTATGCTCTTTTTCAGCATTTCATCTACTACAACGTTGGAGAAGAGTCGAGGCATCTTGATGAATGGAATGCATTGCAAGATCTTTCCCAGGAGGAGTTGCAGGCCTACAAGAACAGCATAGCCGTCCACTTTGGTTATGATAAGAAGGACGGTCCTCACACAACATACTTCATCCAAATCGAATGTGGACGATTTGCCATTGATCTGGTAGCGCCAGAAGGGTCGGGAAGCAGCAGCAACGCAGCTGGCGTGGGAAGAATATCGTGTGCCGATCTTATTTGGTCAATGAAGAAGCTCACCGATCGTATTACCAAGCAGCGCCTCACCTGTGGTGGTATAACTCTGGAGCAATTGAGTGGTGAGACCAAGTACAGCGGTTTTAGAAAGCTGCTCTTGCCCTTACAAGAGGTGCCCCCGGAAGTGTCGGATGACGGTCAGAATGGTGCTCAATCCCTGGCCCAGCGGTCAGAGCTTGTTTACGAGTCGACCTCTCGTCCCAATGGCGACAATGTCAAAAGTCTGTGGATTCACGATGCCTGCATTTATTTCATTTTCGGTGCTTTTATGCAAATCAAGGATTTCTTCAGCAATCTCCCTGATCCGAACGTATGGACAAGAGATGATATAGCTTCATCCATGCAGATAGGCGACCGTTGGTATCGAATTGGTGCAGGTGTCGGAGGAGCTAGAGTAGCAACTGCTGCTGGTGTCGTTTCTGAACGTCGCAATGCAACAGAAGACCAACAATACCAACCGCTCTATCAGTTCCGTCTAGTCCTGGTATCGCCTCGCATTGTCCTCGTATCGGATCCATCCCTCTCTTCTTGCCAAGCTATTACGCTGAAGTTGTCTCATCTTGATTACCTTTACGAGAATCACCAAGAAACAAAAACGTTATCTCGCAGTTTTTTTATCGATGGAATGGAATTGTTCACTGGCCTTGCTAGCGCCCCGACAAATGCCAACAACCTCAGTTCGGAGAACTCGTTGATACACCCGCTTTGTGTTTCACTCACCACCGTGAGAGTGGAATCTGGCGACACGATCCAAAATGAGACGAAGATAGCTACAGATGTGGTCAGAGCTCGCGCAGCTTACACTGATTTGGACTTGGCGGCCGATGTAACCCTTGCTCTAACGCGTGACATGAGCGGCAGTGGTACTGAGAGAAAGGATGTCTCTGACACTACTCCTGGTGATACCACCACGGACGACAACGATTCAGCAATGATGCAGATTCCATCTACTGAGCAAAAGGTCGCCAGTGGCTCCACCGATGCTCGCTTCAGTGCCTTTTGCGCTGGTTTTGACATGCTCGTTATTGACGATAGCAAGCGCCATTTTGCCAATGCTCAAAAGCTGATGGAGCTTTCCCTGGGAGAAATGAAATTCCTGCGGCGCCCATATCAAGGTGTGGATGTTGAATTGGTAGAGCATTTTGGTTGCGATTCTTCTTTGGTAGAGTCTATGTTCGGTCTCGGGAGCCTTGTACTGCTAGATCATTTGCAGCCCCAGCGATCTCGTTTCCGTTGTGTAGCGAGCTCGTTTGCAACAATTAATAATGAGGATGAAATTAGGATAGGGAAAGACAGAAATGCACGATGCATGCGTTGGGAATCTCACGCCATGATCGATGATCCAAGTACTGGGTGGGGGTACCGAATTTCTCCAACTTTGCTTAGACAGTGCGATCTAGACTTTTTGGGTGGAGACCCTGACTGGTTAGCTATTCGACTGGTTACGTCGGGAGATCGTTTGAAACTCGACTGCAAAGTAAATGTGGGGGCCTTTGACGTGCAGTGGAATCCATCGACTGTGATTGCCATGCAAAGATTTCTGGGGCGCTTCAAGAAAGCTACAAAGTTAAAAGTGGCATCAATATCGCGCATGGTATCACAGAAGGCGAACATCCAAAAGGAGCAAGACCTTGTCGAAAGGCCGGCTCGACCTATCACAGACCTCCGCCTTCGGTTAGATGTTGAATCAATTTCGCTTTGTTTGAATAAGGAGCACCAAGATCGTAGGCTCGTCAAGACTTCAATTGCGTTCATCCAAGTGACGCTCTGCCGCGATCGATATAAATCGTCTGACATCCAAGGGATCATTGGTGACATCTCTGCGTGGGACACTGATCTTGTTGTGTCCATACATGAGAGCAACCGGCAGATTTTAGCTGTTGCGAAGAAGGCGAAACGTGCCGCCACTGAAGACCGCTTTCTATCATTCCACTACCGGTCTTTTAAACAGCGAAAAAATCGCCAGGCGCTTCTAGATCAACGATCGGAGCTACCTCAATGGGTCCGTTCTTCCATTAAAGGAGAGACCGCGGAGGATGATGATATCGATTACTTTCTCAACGTTGAGTTTGCATCTTTGCGGATGATTCATTTGCGAGATCGGACCAAGGAGATACTTGATTATCTCTCAAATGGATTGCCTGTAAGTGGCTGTATGCTGGCTCGGTGTCGTTGCTATTGAGTATGTGCTCCTGCAATTCTTCCCCACTTTGTTCACCTCTAACAGCCACATATATCATATATATCTTTTTTATCCTTGCGGTCAATTTACACAGGGAAAAGGGATGGGCGTCACCTCGAATGTTGCCAAGGGATTTATCAAGGAAAGAATGAAAACGAGGAGTTTCCTCCAAGTCAACATTGCGACCCCTCATTTGTTTTCTCCACGAGATCGGCTCTCGAGGGAGGGTATTTCCATCCACCTCGGCGACGTCGGTGTTAAAAGTTGGTTCGAAGAAAGAAACAGCGAGGACGTTGAATCTCAAGGTTGCGATGAGATGATGGACGAGAAACTGCGCCCCGTTACCACAAATGCCACCAGCAGTAGTGGTGATGTGGACTGGTATCGCATTCTAAGTCTGGAAATATCAGGACTTGGTTGGGAGGTGGCAAAAAATTGTCCTCATCGGGCTGAGAATGCACTTCGCGATCCAATCAATTTGCGGCTGTCGCTCTTCAAGCCCTCGTGGTATTCAAATTCCATTGTTGTGAGGGGTTTCTTATCTCATATTGATTATGCACTCAGGTACACTGATTATGTCTTCCTGAACGAGGTGATGAAGCATAATCTTGGGAAAAATGTAGACAAAACTTCCTGGGACAATGTCGAGAAAGCGTATTGGCAAGAGGATGGTGCTGAGGAGCAGTCAGGCAATGTGCCAGCTGCCGATGACGATCTTCCTGGTATCGTTCAGTATGCGCCAGGTGCTAGAATCATCCGGTATGGGGCAACGATGAGAGATGCCAAACGTGATGTCGAAGTAGTTAATCCTCTCCAAGAAGCTGGCCCAAAACCACATAGGAATACACACCATGCCGTTGGCGAGGATATTGCCGACGATGGAAGTATGACGTCTGCTCCGGAAGCCGATGGGTTCCAAACGTCTCTTCTAGATGTCAAGTTTGTGTTGAATGGAATTATGGGGAAGATTGTTCGAGACGATCATGTTGCTTACAGCCGTGACTGTTCAGTAAAACTTCCCGATGAATACGAGATCATTCGATTGATAGTGAAAGGAGTCGACTTTTCGTTGGTGTCCTATTCTGGAGGTAAGAAGTCGCTTCATGTGAGTCTCTATCGAATTGATTTGTACGATATGGGAGACGTGGAGAGATTAGCACTTGAAGAATGTTGTCGAGCCAATCCCACCGTGCTGATAGGCCGTTCCGGCCCCGGTTCTGAGCAAAGAAGCAGGCAAAAACGCAAGCCTAGTGCGTTTTCTGTCCTTGCCGAAGGATATCAGCCATCAACTAACGACACTCGAGGTAGTAGCGTGCCATCGTCGAGTCAGAATGATCCACAGGTCATCGTTTCGGTCGAGACTTTCCCGTCGTCTTCTATGGTGACAACAAGGACAACTGCAACCAAAGAAGGCGACGATGAATCTCTTGGACAAGATGGGTTGAATTCAACTACGACAATGGTGGCTCGGATTGTTATCAATTATCTCAGTTTGTGTGCCCTGATGCCCCCTCTAATCGAGGCAGCCGAGTTCTTTTCGGCGTCTTGGTCGATGAAGGATGGCAATGGTTCAAAAGAGAAGAGTGATGAACTCCAAAATATCCATCCCGATGTATCTGCACTTGACACTGATGTCGGCAGCAGCGGGGAAGGAAGTAACAAAGCGAGGGAAGGGAGTAGTAAGACAATGTCTGCCCCGGGTGGTGGCGTTCATGTCAAGCTTGTTGCTCAGTACCCTCGAATATTTTTCCTTGCCGACGAAAGCGACCCACACACAAGAGCTTTGGTGCTGCGAGGTCTTGCTCTAGTCAATGTAAGTAAGGAGGATGAAGTGCTCTCCTCTCATTCGTCTTCTCGGTCTTGGAATTTGGCTTCGTCAGATGAGGGGCGGCCTACTCATCATGGCATTTCGAGAACTCGCTCGGTGACTTCGATAGATGCCAATTTTTCATCAATGGAGAGCTACATCAACCCCAACGTCGACAGTGCGCTTGGGCCCAACCGGCACTCTATCCCTGAACTGACTCAGAATGCGACAAGAAAAGGTGATGGTCAGGAACTTGGCATTGCGCTAATTGAGCCTGTAACAGCATCATTTGATTTTTGTCGAATCGATCAGGCACTGCGTCCATCCTCTCGAACGGTGTATCTCACTATGGAACCTGTATCAACTACCCTCAGTTTTGAGGACATTGGCCTTCTGGACGTCGTTCTCAAGCGATGGTCCTCCGAGAAAAAACAACGTCAGGCACCTGTTGAGGTAGGAGCAGATGTTGCCGTCGTATCAGTTTCATCCAAAGTAGAGGAAGTGGTAGACTTGGATATCGTAGAGAGAAGTGGAGGGAGCTCCACAATAGGAAGAGCCAGAGGACGGAGCGATGTCGAGAACAACCGACCTCGACCCGACCAAGGAACAACCAAATTCACCCAAAAGGGCGAGACAATTGAGTTTGATGTGGTCTTTGAGCATAAGAAACTCGGAATCGGGCTTCGTAGATCCGGTGACGGTGGAGCTATAGTAGAGAGCGTCCAGGCAAAGGATCTGCTCACGTCAATCCAGCCCGGGGATATCCTTCTTTTTGTTGGTTCTCAACCACTATCTGGGTTGTCTTTCGGGTCGATTATTGATCTCATTTCATCCTCCGTGCGCCCATTGACGATAGGCTTTGCGCGCGAAATAATTCGCGTTGTAGCGGTGTCGCCGCCATCCCTGTCACTGCCGTCTACCTCGCCTGAGCCTCATGAGCCAGTCACAGATTCGAAGCAAGAGGACATACCTACCCCTGTTCTTACAGATCACGACGCCCAAGAAGACATCGAGTCGATTGTGAGTCAACATGTACCCCCAAATTTGACAGCTGCCACCGTCTTAACCAAACGCGGCGATAGCTCGTTACGTTTCGCGAGTCCTCCCTATGCGATTTCATTTTCCGGTAAATGCGCTGTGGGGATCCAACTGGAGAAGAGCGTATGTGGGAATCTGGCCGTCGTTTCGCACATTGACCGTGCTCAGTATTTCGAAGCATTAGCGTTGGAATCCATAGCCTCTTCCTCTGAAATGCGAGTTCCAAGCCCAGGGGCTATTGTTTTAGCCCACGATGGAAAGCCTTCTCTTGATATAGGCTACGAAGGCATTATCAATATGCTCTCGGCGAAGAGTAGCAGCAAGGAGGCATTTTCTCTAACTTTCCTCGAGGCCGACTCAGAGTGTTGGCCAACGTACGATCGGTTCGATGTCCAAATCGCAGGGATGCGCCTCACGCTCATCGACGACATCAATGGTAGGGATATGCCCGTCCTCAGGGCCAATGTAGAGAACATTCGTGCCCACGTGGAACGAGGTCTTCATCTTGAGACCAGTGCAGTTGAACTGGCACCGCCTCTCTTGCTCACGTTACCGTCCACAGATTTCAGTGACGCGCCTGCTTGTCAAGTAAGCGACTTGTCCGAAGTGATCAATAGAGTGCATATTCAGGCTGAGCTCGGCCTTGAGTACTACAATTCCCGCATCGCCATTTATGAACCGCTAACAGAGCCACAGCTTTTGCGTGCCCTCTACGAACGGCAGATGGGTAATACTGAACTCGCCCAACCTCGGCCTGGTAGTATCGCTGTTGAGATCTCAGATGGTAGCTTGGCTGTCAGGGGACTACCGCAAAGTATGCAGTCCACAACTGAATTTACTCCATCGATTGCATCAATTAATCTCACAGATTCAGCTGCGGAGATGCTTCTTCGCGCATATTATGAATGGCGACAATGGCGAATGCAAAAAGACGTGGGAAAAAATGCGCCCGCGCCCACGCCCACTCTGGCAAAGGACGATCCTGTCAAGGAGATAGGTGGTGCATCTCGACGGACAGCAGCAGCCGTCTCTTTAACACCTATGGCTGACACCAACAGCCCCACAAAAGCCGTTCAAGAAGCTGCCTCAGCCGCCCTGAATTTTGCCCAGAGAAGAGGAGCTTCTGCCCAAAAGAAGGGCGATTCCGCAAAGCCGTTTGTTCTTCGGAATCGAACAGGGATGAGAATTGGCTTTGTCCAGCAGGACAAAGCGAAGAGTAGCAGCAAACGTCGATCGCTAAGAACTCTACAAAGAGAGATTACAGGTGCGAATTCGGATCAGAGTGAATCGTTTCCCAACAACATCGACTTCCGTGGAACAGAAATGGAAGATTTAGACGCATCGATGGTCCGTATTGTTGAAGACATGGAAGAGGCTCGATTTAGTATGGATGTGCTTACTGAAGAAGAAGATAATGTTGACCAATCAGCATCAACTCGTAATGCGCAAGAGACAGTGAAGAGAGTCAAGCGTGAATATGACGGTCGCTTCCCGAGATTGGCGGTATCTCTTGATGGGTCTCCTTATGACGTTTCGCTGGATTTAGTCAATGACTTACCTGTCGTCAAGGTAGGAAAGACTCTGAGGAGGCTGAGCGTTCGTCAGAAGGGCAAAGCATCTGAAAGCACGGTCCAATACATTTTAGTTCTCTGGAACGTTGAGTTACAAAACAATCGCCGCGTACTCACAGTCAGCAGCGCTGTAAGTATTGCATCTGTTGGTTGCGGAGTTCCGATAGAAGTTGGCATTAAACACTATGCTTCAACTGCACACGTAGGTGACAACGGCACCGGAAGCAATGCCAGTGTGAAGGAAATAGCCAGTAGCAGTATGAACAAGAATGCCGACTTTGGTCCGGTTCGGAGAATCGGTGTTGCTCGAGCTGGTTCGCCATGTTTTCTGCCTCTGTGGCTTGACCTTCAATTTGAGGTTGCGTCGGTGTTTGTGAGGCCTTCATCACGAGATGCGAATAAGTCTGGCGCTTGTCTCTATGCCTGGAGCAGTAGTAGCATCCTTGACTTTCGACAGTGGTCCAGCCAAGAAGACGTATGGGGGTGGAAAGACCGCGTATCAAGTGGAGTGGTGCGTTGCGCCCCTACAAGGCCTTCTGAAGGGGGCACACTGCCAGCTTACATGTCATTTGCTTGTGGCCAATCTCACAATGCAATCGATGGTCCTGTTACATCTGCGCGTACGTCATCCGTCGTTGAGACCACGGAACCAATCGATAGAGCCACCCAAGACGCGATGAAGTCCATCAGTGTCATCATTGGATCGACTCTCAGCTTACGCAATATGCTTCCCGCGCCAATTGAATGGGAAGTATCGAATGGACATGGGTCCGCGGAGCGACTAGATGGCTCCCTCTTACGCTACCTTCAGCTTCAAAAGTTTGGCTCCACACCTTTTGCATCGTCAACCCAAACAACGAGTGATTCAGCGCCCAAAACTTTCAAGGAAGATAGTAATTGCCATTTGCACAGTGGGGCTGGTGCTGAGGTCTTCTCGTGTGATGCTTCCTCAAACAGTGCCATAGGAATTCGATTCAAATGTGGATCTGTTGTTGATGACTGGACCGAATGGGTAGAGGTGAATCTATTTGATGACGTTTCTCCAGGGTCAACGGAAAAGGACGGCGAGCGTCGACGATCAAAATCTGGCGTCGATGGCAAACGTGTCAGCAACGAAAAGGCGAGTACGCACCGCAGGGCTTCCTCCTCTAGAGACCGGCAAGTATGCGTCCAAACAGTAGGCTCTCGTGGATCACCTCTGACTTTTGGCGTAAAGATTGTGCCCAAAACGACCTCCGATATCACATCGTCATCTTCACAGAACGATTCCTCTGTCGGAATTGCTGGGTACGATGTTATCATTTTTGCCGAGCTGTGGATTCGAAATTTGACCAACCTCCCGCTGATATTCGGGGCTCCTTCTGCGCAAGTCTACAAATTGAATCAAAAGCAACGGATGAAAGAGACGAGCGATGATCTATTGGATTCTGTGCGGAAGGTAGCAGCAGAAGCTGCCCTGATGGAATTGACGAGCGTCCTTGAATTTGGAGATAGAGGGAAGGGTCTCAAAGTAAGCCCTGAAAACGAAAGGAGTCTCGGCGGCGATGTACACACCCTTGCCACGCAAGATAGTGGGGTCGATGTTGTCGAGGAGGTATTTGAATATCTCGAGATGGACCAAAACAAGATGAAGCGGCGTTGGTGGGCATCGGAATCGCACGACAAATCTCGATCGTCTCCGACGCTGCATAATGTCCCCGGTGGCAACAGGTGGAAATGGAAAGATGAAAGATGGGCGATCGATTGTGCTGGTCAAACTTCTGCCGAGGGTTGGGAAAGCTGTCGAAACCTGGCAGGTGCCACAAGCTTGACTTTCCGAGGAAAGAGAGAATATGACCATCAAGATCCCTTCCGGAGAAGGAGGTGGTATCGCAGAAGGGGATGTCTTGTTGGGGATGGGCCCGTAAGTGAAAGCGATTGTCCCGACGTTGCACTAGTAGGTTCTGGTGCTTGCTTGGTTTTCCACAACCGTGCCTCTATGCCAGAAAGGACCAAAGAAAGAGGAAGACAGAGTGCTGATACCAGGGCAAGAGGAGGCGAAGGATCAGAGGCAGAAGTGGAAAGAGATGACCGAGATAGCGGCGGAGGCTCCGGCGGCAGAAAAGGCGATGCTGTAAGTCAATCGCCAATCAATGTCAATGCAAAAGTAGGAGACGGACAGTGGAGTTCGCCCGCAAAGGTGCCTGCGCACGGTAGTGGCCATGGAATTCTGCAAATACTCGAATCTCATTGGCCTATGGTTACAATGAGCCTGCCAAAGAATGAAAAATCGCTCCCCGCTTCTCTCCAACGACGAAATAATTCGAATCTTTCAACCGCTGAAAGTGTTGTTGACGAGGACCACCCCATCCTTGGAGTCGGATCTCTAGGATCCGCTTCATACGAGGTTTGCTATAGTGTTTCACCCCTTGCGGGAATCTGGGGAGAGTTTACCCGCATTCTAACTTTATCTCCGCGGTTTTTCGTCCGGAATGACTCTACCAAATTTGACATGCTTTTCAAGCAAGTTGGTGCGCCCGATGCTTCATCCATCCTCGTTAAATGTGGCAAAACGACCCCCTTTCATTGGTCGGACATTCGGCTTCCAGAACTTGTGTGCATTCAGCCACTGCCCACATCAAATATCGAGGAAAGAGAACATTCGATGAATCTCACACTGTCCCCGGAGCTGGGACACAGATGGAGCGGAGGCTTTGATATTTGTCGTTTGGGAATGATCGCCCTGCGAATCCGTGCCAGTGCTGCCAACAGTGCAGCCCCTCTTCGAACAGTCAGGGCTCACGTTGAGATCAGACCAGGAACTGGAAGTGCAGGGCTTATTCTCTCCCTCCGCGAAGAAGATCCATCGGGCCTTGGTTCTCTCTTTCGAATTGAGAATCGCACACCTTTCCCAATATGGGTGGGTCAGGATGGTATTCTCGCTAACCCCATGTCTTTGGACCCCCAGAAGGTAGTTCGATTCTCTTCAGATGGCAAGGCAAATCCCGTTCCGGAAGACCCTCTCGTAGAGGACCTGTCCGGAGCGAATGGCGACATGGCACGACCCTTCCATCAGATTGCTTTTGGACTCGATGTTCCGTTCCGTCAAGGAAAGTATGCCGGCAGAGAAGCGGCATCCATGGAGGAGCTTCTGCGTCTACGGGTTTGCCTGGCTCCAATTCACAGTAGAGATGGCATCGAATCAACAAAAATTTTGAGATTTTCTTCGGTTGGCAACTACATTCGACTTGGCCCATCTCGTCTAATTCAAACCCTTGGGGAAGAGCTCGCGACCGATCTTTTGGGCGCGAGGATAGTCGGCCTTGTTTGCGCAGATGGGCCAACACGTGTGTTGCGGTTTGTTCTGATGGAAAAGGAGGTCTCGGCCTCCTCAACCCTGGGCAATGTGGTACGACAAGCATTGCAGTCTCAGAATAAGCGTGGTTCCGAGGCGCAGCTGACGTATGAGGCAGCAGAAAAGACGGCAGAGCTCTTGAAGAAGCGACAGATTCCGGATGAACTGACGGCCATGAGGCAAGCGTTCTTTGGCCGGGGTCTTTTTGAATGCCCCATCGATGAAGCTCGGTCGAAGCTCTTTGGAGCTTCCTACGCGGAAGTAGTCTCTGGCAGTCGCTCCGATGGCGCAAGCAAATCTCACGACGATCCGAAATCAGAAGAAATAAACGAAGGTGACAGCGACGAAAGGTACTCATTTCGGGCCTTCTTCAAGGGCTTCACCCTTAGTATTGTCGACGAAGTTCCTTCCGAAATTGCCGTCATATCCCTTAGAGACGTCGTTGCAAGTGCCAAATGGAATGAACAGCGCACAAGGGACGCTCTTGCGGTTGTGTCGGTAGGATGGCTCCAGATTGATAACCATTGTCCAAATGCACCGTATCCAGTTGCTTTGTATCCCGATGATCAGGGCCAAGATGATGAAAACGAGGCAAGGAGCAATAGCGAGGACGAGAACCAGCCAGGACGCCGGCAACCCTTCTTGAACATTGGTCTCACCTTTGCCCCTCGCCACTCATCCGGTATTGTCTGCCTTCGATCAGTTTCAGTCGAACCTCGCGATGTTGTTATTGCCGTCGATCTTGCCTTTGTGATGAGATTTCAACGATTTCTTCTTGGCGTTCAGCATCATTATGAACGAGGCGCGTCTACAGGACATTCACTTACCGATCAGATTCGCCCCGTTGACCAGGAGATGTGGGAGTTACCAGACCTTGAGAAGATCTTCAGATCCCGAAGTACAACCGCTGCCTCTGCCGCCGGAGGCAGCGAGAAGCTCTACTTCGAGGGATTAAATATCCGTCCCTGCAGCGTTCGGCTATCAGTTGCTCCATCGAAAGCACTAACCCCTGTTCAGGCTGCCCTGGAGGGTCCCGAAGCTGCCTCAATCCACGCTGCCGTTCGCAAGGGTGATGTCTTGTTGGGTGACGGGTCAGGAGTACTCGGAGTGAAAATTGGTAGTACAAATCGTACCGCCGTCGCTGTTATACAGGGAGTGTTTAAGTCCATTTTGGTAGATGCCCTACTTCGATGTGATGGTGCCTCATTGAAGTTTTCTGGCGTTACTCTTCGTAATTATATCTCGACGGGACCGCAAATTGGCACCTATCTTGGCGCACACTATATCGCCTCCCTGAGAAGCAACGTGCCTGCTCTGATAGGATCTCTATCTTTCTTTGGCAACCCGGTTGGTCTGATCAGAGGGTTGGGTGACGGAGTGAGCGACTTTGTCAATGAGCCTGTCAAGGGATTGAAGAGAAGCGTCGAAGAGCTGGACCCGTCTTTTGTAGTCGACGGCGTTGCAAGGGGCACAGGTTCACTGGCGAGACACACAGTCGGAGGATTCGCCGACACAGCCTCACTCCTCACAGAAACCTTTTCAAAGAATATGGCAGTGCTGACCCTCGACCGCAAATATGCCCAACGGCGCGACAAGGCTGCCTCCCTTCGTGCCGACGGTGGCACCGTAACTGTGGTGGAGGGCCTCGAGAGTGGGGTTGTCAAGCTTTTGCGAGGCGTTGTTGAGGGAGTCAGTGGAGTCGTAAGGGCACCCATGCGCGGCGCGGAGAAACGAGGAGTCGAAGGATTTGCCAAGGGCATTGGAAAAGGCCTCCTGGGCCTGCTCGTCAAGCCAGTGATTGGCCTATCAGATGCAGCTACTGATGTGATGATTGGTGTGAAGGGCAGCGTTGAGGGCGCCGGAGAGAGATCCCAAACAAATCCATCCGCACGCCTCCGGGATCAGCTGCGTCCCAGGAGGGCATTCTACGGTCAAGACCGGGCAATTCGCCAGTACGAGCTGGCCGATGCAACGGCGGCTGCTCTCATGATGAGGACGCGCCTTGCCACCGAGCAATATCTAAGCCATTGTGATATGGGTGGCCGAGTGGCCCTAATGAGCGTTAGACAGTCCCTGATTATCGGAGAAGACGGCCAAGAGCTCCTCGTTGTCAAATTCAAGCAAATTGCATCGATTGAGGTCCGAAGAGTGCCGGGTAGCAAGGAAGATCCTCAGAAGATGGTATGGGGCGTCCTGATCTTTCTGAACAAGCCTCGGAACAACGGAAGTGAGATTGAGGTTCTGACGTGCGAAGAGAAGGATATTGCGATGGAGTTGGCTGCGCAGTTGAAACGCGGAATTTCGCTGGCAACGTCAGAAGAGTGAAAGATACCATTGTACTACATGCTAGCTAGATTCTACGTAGTACTGCATATGTGGATCGCAAATGACGTTCTATGCAAAAACTTCTACGTAGTTGCTAGACTACTAGTAGCTAGCTAGAGCATCAATTATCGATTGAAGTAAGAAAAAGTAAGCGAGATGACGGCCCTACAGCTCATCATGATCTCGGCCACATACAAACTCAATCACCTTGGGCAACGTCTCCTGAAGGCTCTTGGCGGCGTGCGAAAGATTCTCAAAAAATTCTTCTTGTGTAGGCTTGTCCCCGTCGACTATGTCTGTGACGACCTTGATGCCAAAATGGGGCATCTTATGCAACTCACACGCCCACCCGATGGCCGCCGCCTCCATGTCCTTCACACTGGCCTCGTTCTTCTTCATGTGAAAGTCATCGACATCGTGCTTATCCAAAGAATTCCCAGTGGTACACACGCCCTCCTTGGCACCGATATCTACCTTCAGCTGAGGAACCGACACCGACTTGATAAATCCGACGCCATAGGGCTCGAACGCAGGGATGGGAATGCGCCGGTCATGGTTGGCGACGCCAGTGGTCAGAAAGACGTCACCGATGTGTGCATCCATGGCCCGGAACCCGCCGCAGGTGCCAGCGTTGATGAGCAAATCGGCCTTGCCATCGAGCTTCTGCAGTGCCAGGAACGTGGCAACGGCGGCTGGAACTGTTCCGACGTTGTCAACTCCGGTATCGTGGACTTGGTCCTTTCCAGAGGTGACGACAGTGACTTCACAATCTTTATAGGTGCCGGAGAAGGCGTGGAATGGAGCCTCCTTTGGGAAAAAGTCAGCGTCAGCCTTGAGGCCAAGATGGTCAATGAACGGCTTGGCCTCATCCTCCATCGCAATGCTGAACACAAGGCTTCATTCAAATAATTGCAGTCAGGTTAATACAGAGGTGATAAGTAGAGCAGAAGAGTAGTGAGGAATTGTTGTGCCAGGGTAGGGCGGATGCCGATTACGAGTATTGAGCACAAGCCACTATTGAGGCCTCCATTGGGAATACTTAGGTAGTTCTAATGTGTGTAAACGTGAGGTTGTTGTTGTTATTGAGCACAGGCCGACCCCACCCGCCGCCGCCGCAGACCAGTCAACTTACTTCTTAATCTTATCCTTCGGCATGTTGTAAGCGGAAGCTGAAAAATACTTGGCAGTTGAGGAGAGCAATAACAGAAAGGGCCCGAGCAACAGGATTGAGCGAGGGTGACGACGAGCAGCAGCCGCGAAGGACGGGTGGCAGTCCATCGTCGTAAAGAGCTAAGCTGAGAGCATTGAGGCGGCATCGCGGCATCGCATCGGCAGTCAGCCAGGCAGGCAGGCAGGGCAGGGGCGAGAGCTACGAGTAGCAAGATGAACGGTCAGGCGGTCAGACCACACCCAAAA
>Ga0115006_10000534_pt1 | contig 20964 bp, 12 predicted proteins | sample ArcOceMetagenome_3_FD_88943 | JGI IMG/M metagenome (GOLD analysis project Ga0115006, IMG submission 88943) | Marine eukaryotic phytoplankton communities from Arctic Ocean - Arctic Ocean- Svalbard ARC20M Metagenome | ecosystem: Environmental > Aquatic > Marine > Oceanic | place: Arctic Ocean...
ATCCCGTCAGCTACGCCCATCGTCAGGCGGCGGGTCTGGATCGCTTTGGTGAAGTCGATTTTATAGGTCAGGAGTTTGCGGTCAGGGCGGACCATGCCTGTTAGCTTCACTTCGCCAACGCCAAGCGCATAGCCGCGCCCAAGCCAGCCGCGCCAGCCAAGGTTAAAGCCAGTCAACTGCCACAAGCCGTCAAGGCCCAAGCAGCCGGGCATGATCGGGTTGCCAGGGAAATGGCAGTCGAAAAACCACAGGTCAGGTGTGATGTCGAATTCTGCGACCACGTGGCCTTTGCCATGCGCGCCGCCGTCGCCCGAAATCTCGGTGATCCGGTCCATCATCAGCATCGGCGGGGCAGGCAGCTGGGCGTTGCCCTCGCCGAAAAGCTCGCCGCGTGAACAGGCCAAAAGACCTTCTTTGTCAAAACTGGATGGATAATTTGCCATGTGGACGCGCCCTCAATATCGTGTGTTTGATCGTTTGTTTTACGTCTATCACTGCAGACTCGCGTGCTGCAAGGGTTGGGCACCTGCGCCAATTGTGCGTTTTCGTTTGATCCCGCGCCCTATTCCCCCATATGAATGGGGCAGACAATAGAATGGCACTGATGACCAACCTGACACAAGATCGAAGCACAGCATGGCTAGGACGGGTGGGTTTACGCCCAACGCGCCAGCGAATGACGCTTGCCGGATTGCTGGTAGGCGATGGGCAGAACCGGCACGTGACGGCCGAAAGCCTGTATGAAGCGGCGTCGGGTGTCGGCGAAAAAGTCTCGCTTGCGACCGTTTACAATACGCTGAGCGCGTTTTGTGAAGCAGGGCTGATGCGCGAGATTACGGTCGATGGGTCCAAAAGCTATTTTGACACCAACATTAGCGATCATCCGCATTTCTATTGGGAAGATACGGCCGAGTTGACGGATGCGCCAGCGCAAGAGCTGGAAATCCGGCGTTTGCCAGATGTGCCTGAAGGCGCCGAGATTGCATCTGTCGATGTGGTGATCCGCCTGCGGCGCAAATGATGGGTTAAAACCCATTCTACGACTATTTCACCGTTTAGTATTTGTTTACCAGAATCGCTGCACGTTGGGTTTATGACAAATTATCGCCGACTTCGTGTGCCCGGCAGCACCTATTATTTCTCAGCATGCCTTGCTGATCCAGACAGCATCCTTTTGGCCGACGAGGTTGTGTTGCCGCGGCATGCGGTTAGCCTGTGCCAAAAGCAGCGCCCCTTTGTGATCAACGCTGCAGTTGTTTTGCCCGCGCAGGTCGAGATGATCTGGACGCTTCCCGACGATGATGCAGATTATTCGGCGCGCTGGCGGCAAATTAAATCAACGTTCTCGCGTCATGTACCACTGCCCGTGGGGCGGCGTGAAAACCTACGAAAACGCGGTAAAAAGTGGATCTGGCAACGCCGATTTTGGGAGCATCTCATCAAAGAAGCAGATGATTATGCGCTGCACGATCATTTGATTGCGACTGCGCCACTGCGCGCGGGGCTATTGTGGGACGGTAGCGACTGGCCGCAGTGTTCAGCTTATAAGCGCAGGATGCGTTTTAACGCATCTTTGGTCAAAACCACTGACCAGGCTCCATCAAACCCAAATTCAATAACTGCTGGGAATGCCACTCAAACAGCGCAGAATTATGCCACCTAAAGGTACTGATCTGGGCCGCACTCACCGGATTACGTTTCAGCGCTTTTGCTGTTCGAAATGACACGATGTCAGCAGTGATTCTGTGATGCCACGGACACGCATATGTATTGTATTCTGGATCATTGAACGTGTGATCTGTCCGCAAACGCAAACCAGGTTTGGCGCGAAAAATCGAAATCTGGTCAATCCGGCGCCGCAGGGCAGGCACATGCTCTTCGAACCGCCACCTTAGGCCACCATAAAAGTCGAGCTGCCGTTCTTCGAATTCATTTTGCGCATCTTTGCGGGCCAGCGCGTAATAGCCTGATTTGTCCATATAGGCGTCATCAAGGGATACAGCCGTCGGGCTTTCGTGAAGATCACCGGCATATAGATCAACAACATACGTCAAGACCGCGTCTCGCCGCTCTTATGTATGATACGCCAGCATTTCACCGATGGCGCGATGTTCGCAAAACGGGAAAAAGATGTATTCGGTATTATAACAGTAATACACCCATTGGCCCGGGACCTTTTCGATCACGGCATTTACAACGGTGACCTGCGCATTGCGCACGGTGGCGTCAAAATCGACGCGGTGCACGTTGGCGGGCAAACCGTCGGGCAGATCAATGTCCACCACCCCAAAGGTCACAACAGATTTAAACCCTGCATCTAGGTGATGCCGGATCGAGCTGCCAACCTCGACATCGTCTTCAAGCAAGATCAACGCAATAAGGTCCCTTGGCCAAAGCCAGAGTTCCTTCTTTCAAGAATTGGTCGAGGCTTGCAAATGCATGGTCTGCCGATGATCCTGTAATTTGGTGCAAATTGCGTGAATGTCCGCGTCATTGCAAGCGGGCTGCGCGCAGGTTACACGGCAGTATTGCGCAAAATCCCCTAAATGGTGCCCCTATGTCCGAACCAAAAAAGCTGTTTATCAAGACCTATGGCTGTCAAATGAACGTTTATGACAGTGAACGCATGGCCGAGGCGCTGGGCGGCAAAGGATATGTGCAGACCGACGCCGCGGACGATGCGGATATGATCTTGCTGAATACCTGCCACATTCGCGAAAAAGCAGCGGAAAAAGTTTACCACGAATTGGGCCGCATGAAGCACTTAAAGGTCGCGAATCCCGATCTGAAATTTGGCGTCGCCGGATGTGTGGCACAGGCCGAGGGCGCCGAGATTATTCGCCGCCAGCCGATGGTTGATCTGGTCGTTGGCCCGCAATCCTACCACCGTATGCCTGCGATGGACGATGCTGTGCAGTCGGGCGTCCGCGCGCTGGACACAGATTTCCCTGATGATGATAAGTTTGAGACACTCAAATCGCGCAGCAAAGCCAAGCGTGGCCCAACAGCGTTTTTGACCGTCCAAGAAGGCTGCGATAAATTTTGCGCGTTCTGCGTCGTGCCATATACGCGCGGTGCCGAGGTGTCGCGCCCGGCCGACCGTGTCGTGCGCGAAGCCCAAGAATTGGTCGAGGCAGGCGTGCGTGAAATCACGTTGCTTGGCCAAAACGTCAACGCCTACCACGGCCATGAAAGCGGCCTTGCGGGGCTGATCTGGGCGCTCAACAAAGTAGATGGGTTGGAACGCATCCGCTTTACCACCTCGCACCCCAACGACATGGATGACGCGCTAATCGAGGCCCACGGCACCTGCGAAAAACTGATGCCCTACCTGCACTTGCCTGTGCAATCTGGATCTGACTGGATACTCAAGGCAATGAACCGCAAGCATACGGCCGAAAGCTATCTTCGGGTGATTGAGCGTATCCGTGAAGCCCGCCCTGATATCCTACTGTCGGGTGATTTCATCGTTGGCTTCCCGGGGGAAACTGACGCTGATTTTGAGGACACCTTGGCCCTGATCCGCGAAGTCCGCTATGGACAGGCGTATTCGTTCAAATACTCCACCCGTCCAGGCACGCCTGCGGCCGAAAAGCCGCAACTGCCAGAGGAGGTAATGAGCGTTCGGTTGCAGCAGTTGCAGGGCCTGTTAACCGAGCAGCAACGCACCATTCAAGAAAGCATGGTTGGCCGTGAAGTATCGGTATTGTTTGAAAAACCTGGTCGCACTGATGGGCAGATGATCGGCAAATCTGGCCATCTTCACGCCGTTTACGCAGATGCCCCAGCTGATGTCATAGGTCAGGTAAGGCGGGTCAAAATCACGCATAGCAGCACAAACAGCCTTGCAGGTGAATTGTGCAAAGACTGATGTAGGTCTGCTTTGAACAACCAAGATGTCGCTGATTGAGGTTAATTGCGTGACTAATCTGCAATATTTACCGGTACAGTTACCATATCAGGCGCAATATATAACTATTTGTTATCTCTATATCACCCAGGTTTGCGCATATTGTGACCATATAATGGGTGACACGGTGGAATGCCATTTTGCATCCGGCAGATAACGAGGGAAATCAAATGACAACATCAGTGAAAGATACGTTGCGCGCGTTTGCAGGCTGAGCCATCGCAGGTGTGGTGACGCTTTCATTGCTCGCAGGGGCAGCGCAAGCGCAGACACGCAAAGTAGTAGGCGAATCCTATGATCCAACTGTTTGGATTGACCCAGATAGCTGCGAACATTGGGTGATGGCTTTGAAGGCTACATGTCGCCCCATCGCACGCGCGACGGTCGTCCTGTGTGCCACCGCTCCGAGATTTGTGGGATCATTCCAACGGACCAGCTATTTGCGACAGACAAGTCCCTGATCCCGAATTCAAAGAAAACTGCGCTGATGAATTTCTTCCGGTAGGTGGATGCATTTGGGATCCTGATCTACGGCCACACCGATGCCTGCGCATCTGATAAATACAACATGAAACTGTCTCAGCGCCGCGCAAATGCAGTTTCAAGCATCGCACAAAGTGCTGGCGTAAATGTTGTGGACGTCAAAGGGTTTGGTGAACGCCAGCCCCTTGCACAAGGCAACTCTGCGGCTGCATTGCAGCAGACCGTCGCGTCGAAATCTACTGTGTTGCATCTTAAGGAGCCGATGTTATGAAAACGATAAAAATCACTGCGTTGCTTATTGCTGGCCTTATTTTGTCGGCCTGTTTGAATATCGAAGGCGATAACCGGACTGGCGCCGAGCGTTATGTAGACGCGGGCACCGACAGCAAGCACCTGTCCCAACTGGTAGCTCGTGTTTGGGTTGATCCAAACGGTTGCGACCATTGGATCATTGATGAAGGTGTCGAAGAATATATGTCAGGGCGCATGACACCCGATGGCTGTCCGGTTTGTTCCGGTGTTGCACCACCAAACACAGCAGTTGGCCCGTTCCGTGAAGGGTCTGACATTCCTGATACGCTCTAGGCGTGATCACGATCATACGATTTGGATGGGACCGCAGCGTAATCTGCGGCCTTTTTTTGTTTTTCAGCCTTGCCCTTACGGGGACGGCGGCCCACCTTATCCATGAAACCTTAAGCGCCAAGGAGAGTTGATTGGCTTCTGACCTGACTGACACTGCGGAATCCACACTGGAATTTCCTGACAACTTCCTTTTGATCGACCTTTGCGGCGAATACGACTGCAACCTTGCCACGTTAGAGCAGGCCTATGGTGTGCAAATCCTGCGCCGTGGCAATCAGCTGTCAGTGGTTGGCGAGGACGGCCCCCGCCAAGAAACGTTAGACGCGCTAAAGTCGCTGTATCAACGCCTAGAGGCAGGGCGCACGCTAGAACCTGGCGATATCGACCGCGAATTGCGTATGGGCGGCCCCGATGCAACAGGTGCCCCAGAGGCAGGTGATCAGCGAGAGCTGTTTAAGGGCGGAATCGAGCGGGTCGAGATTAAAACCCGCAAGAAATTGGTCGAACCGCGCACTGAGGCCCAAAAGGCCTATGTGCAGGCGCTGTTCGACAAAGAATTGTCATTCGGCATTGGCCCCGCAGGCACCGGAAAAACCTATCTGGCCGTTGCTGTCGGCGTGAACATGTTGATCAGCGGCAAAGTCGATAAAATCATCCTGTCACGCCCCGCAGTAGAGGCAGGCGAAAAGCTGGGATATTTGCCCGGCGACATGAAAGACAAAGTCGATCCATATATGCGCCCGCTCTACGACGCGCTTGGTGACTTTTTGCCCGGCAAACAGGCCGCCAAGATGATGGAAGAGAAGATCATCGAGATTGCACCGCTCGCGTTTATGCGCGGACGCACCCTGTCAAACGCTTTTGTGGTGCTCGACGAGGCCCAAAATGCGACATCGATGCAGATGAAAATGTTTCTCACACGGCTCGGCCAAGGATCGCGCATGGTCATCACCGGTGACCGCACGCAAATCGATTTACCGCGCGGCGTGTCGTCTGGCCTGTGGGATGCAGAACGCATGCTCAAACATATCCCCAAAATCAGCTTTAGCTATTTCACGTCAAAAGACGTGGTGCGCCATCCGTTGGTCGCTGCCATTATCGAGGCCTATGAAAAAGAAGATGAAGCAAACCGATGACCGTTGATTGCGTCATAGAAGACCCGCGCTGGGATGGCCCTGGGCTACAAGAATTGTCTGACCGTGCCGCCAAATCCACGTTCAATCACCTTAATTTACGGGGGTTCGAGGCCTGCGTCATGGGATGCTCAGACGACCGGATCGCCACGTTGAATGCTGATTTTCGCGGCAAACCGGTGCCCACAAATGTTCTTAGCTGGCCATCAGATGAACGCGGCGCTGACGTGGACGGTGACGTGCCATTGCCGCCTGATTCGACTGATCCAGAGCTGGGTGATATCGCGATTTCTTATGACACCTGCTTGTCCGAGGCCACGGCAGCGGGCAAAACCATGCATGAACACACCGCCCATTTGGTCGTTCACGGCTTGTTACATTTGCTTGGCTATGACCACGAGCGTGACGCAGATGCCACCCTCATGGAGGGCTTGGAAACGCAGATACTTGGCAAACTGGGTATTGCGGACCCATATAGGGTATAAGGTCCATCATGTATGGGCGAATTTTTAGGTAAGGAAAAGATGGGCGATACAACCGAAGGGTCCTCTATTGCGGCGCAAAGCGCGCAAGATGACCCCACTGAGACGCAAGATCGTGGCTTTATTGGCCGCTTCTTTGACGCCCTAAGCCCGTCCGAGGCCGCAGTTGACGGCGCACAAGACGACAACCCTAGACCTTTATTGCCTGCAACCCCGATGCCTGGGATGCTCAACTTGCGCCGCATGCGTGTAGAAGACGTGGCAATCCCCAAGACAGATATCGTTTCCGTGTCAGTGACAGCCAGCAAGGATGAACTTGTAAAAGTATTCAGGTCCAGCGGCATGACCCGACTGCCGGTTTATGACGGGACGTTGGATACGCCCATTGGCATTGCAAACCTAAAAGATTTCGCGCTGAAGTTCGGGTTCAATGGCGGCATCGACGATTATGATTTGCGCGCCATGCTGCGCCCGCTGCTGTTTGTACCCCCGTCCATGCCGCTTGGCGTGTTGCTGCAAAAGATGCAGTCAGAACGGATCCACATGGCCTTGGTCATTGATGAATACGGTGGCACCGACGGTTTGGTCACGATTGAAGATCTGATCGAACAGGTCGTCGGCGCGATTGAAGACGAGCATGACATTGACGAAGAAAAATCATTCACACGCGAAAGCGATGACATCTATGTGGCCCTCGCGCGCACCGATCTCGAAGAATTCGAGGCAGAAGTTGGCATCAACCTGACCGATCACCCCGAGATCGACGAGGAAGAAGTCGACACTCTTGGCGGTCTCGTGTTCATGCTGTCAGGCTCTGTGCCTGCGCGCGGCGAAATTATCGTGCATCCTGATGGGACCGAATTCGAAGTCCTCGATGCCGATCCCCGCCGGATCAAACGATTGCGCGTCCGGCTGCCCAACGCCACAGGCGATTAAACTGGTGCTGATCCCTTTTGGATTGGGCCTTGCGGCGGGCACAGGCCAAGCCCCTTGGGGGCTCTGGTTTGTGACCGTTGCGGCATTGGCATTCTGGCTAAATCGCCCGAAATTTACACGCCGTGCGGCATTCTGCGATGGCTGGCTGTTCGGCGCAGGCTACTTCGCAGTGTCCCTGCATTGGATCGTGTCGCCGTTCTTGGTTGATATCGGATCAACGGGCTGGATGGCCCCGTTTGCGCTGATCTTGATGGTAGGCGGTGTGGCGTTGTTCTGGGCTGTGGCCAGCTACGTCGCCCGGCCGGGCAGCATGGTTTCGGCTGGCTTAATGATCGCTGGTGCAGAGGCTTTGCGCAGTTACCTTTTCACCGGATTTCCGTGGGCGCTGTTGGGTCATATCTGGATCGATACACCACTAGCCCAGCTTGCGGCATTCGGTGGGCCGCATTTATTGACGTTGGTGACGGTCATGCTTGGCGTCGCCTGCGCGCTTCTTTTGCAAAGGCAGATTTGGGCTGTCACCCCCCCCTTGGCCGCCGTACTCGGATGGGTCATATTAAGCACTGGGCCAGTACCTGATTACACTGGCCCAACCGTTCGCCTGGTCCAACCCAACGCAGCGCAAGCCGACAAATGGGACTCGATCAAAAGCCAAATGTTCTTCGAGCGAATGATAGGTTTCACCCAAGATGGTGACCCACCCGACCTGGTGGTTTGGCCCGAAACCGCGATCGCATATCTGCTGGAAAACGTGGGCGACGCGCTGGATCAGGTGGCAGAGGCATCTCGCGGGGCACCGACAGTTTTGGGTGTCAACCGGCGCGATGATGCGCGGTACTATAATGCGTCCATCGTGTTGGAACGCGGCGCGATCATCTCGAACACCTATGACAAGGCCCATATCGTACCGTTTGGCGAATACATTCCGGGCGGTGAACTGATTGCGAAATTTGGAATTGGCAGCTTTGCGGCATCCCAAGGCGGCGCATTTACGGCAGGGCCAGGTGCAAGGGTCGTGGATGTGACAGGGATAGGCAACGCCCGCATCCTTATCTGTTACGAAGGAATTTTTGCGCATGAAATCGGCACTATTGAGCGTCCGCGCCTGTTGATCTTGATCACCAATGACGCATGGTTTGGCCCTGCGGCTGGTCCGCGCCAGCATCTGGCTCAAGCCCGCTTGCGCGCAATTGAACAAGGCCTGCCGATGGTTCGGGTCGCAAATACGGGCATCAGCGCGATGATTGACGGTAAGGGGCGGATCACAAACCAAATAGGAATGGGGCAGGCGGGGTATATTGATGCGGCCTTGCCACCCGCGCTTGCGCCAACGATCTACAGTAAATTGGACGACTTGCCCGCGCTGTCGTTGCTTCTGCTGTGTGTAGGACTATCTATATTTATAACCACACCAAGGTGGATTGACCCGACCGACAAGACGACCTAAGCGATACCCCTCACTGCTACAACGGCTTCCTGACGTGGCAGATTTAATGAATGGAGCACTTTCATGACACGCAACGACTATGTCTTTACCTCGGAATCAGTTTCTGAAGGACATCCCGACAAACTCTGCGACCGGATTTCAGATGCGATCCTTGATGCATTCATAACCGAGGAACCAGAGACCCGCGTGGCCTGTGAAACGTTTGCCACGACGAACCGTGTGGTGATCGGTGGCGAGGTTGGCTTGTCTGATCAAGAAAAGCTCAAGGATTATATGGGCCGGATTGATGCGATCACCCGCGCCTGTATCAAAGACATCGGATACGAGCAGGAAAAATTCCATCACGAAACGGTGAAGATCACAAACCTGCTGCACGAACAATCCGCACATATCGCCCAAGGCGTTGATGCGGCGTCCGGTAAGGACGAAGGTGCAGGCGACCAAGGGATCATGTTTGGCTATGCCACGACGGAAACCGATGCGTTGATGCCTGCGCCCATTCAATATGCACATGCCGTCCTGCGCCGCTTGGCCGAGGTGCGCAAAAACGGGACCGAACCTGCGCTGGGCCCTGATGCGAAAAGCCAGCTGTCTGTGCGTTACGTTAACGGCAAGCCAGTTGGGGTGACGTCAATCGTTCTGTCCACGCAGCACCTTGACCCCGATCTATCAAGCGCCGACATCCGCGATATTATTGAGCCTTACATCATCAAGACCTTGCCGGATGGTTGGTTGTCGGATGACACGGCGTGGCACGTGAACCCAACGGGTAAGTTTGTGATCGGTGGCCCTGATGGGGATGCTGGGCTGACGGGCCGTAAGATTATCGTCGACACATACGGCGGTGCGGCCCCGCATGGCGGCGGCGCGTTTTCAGGTAAAGACCCGACAAAAGTTGACCGTTCCGCTGCATATGCTGCGCGGTATTTAGCTAAAAACGTTGTGGCGGCTGGCATGGCTGATCGGTGTACGATCCAACTGGCCTATGCGATTGGCGTTGCACGGCCCTTGTCGATCTATGCAGATTTACACGGTACAGGCGAAGTTGATCCGGCTGCTGTTGAAAAAGCCGTCGATGCGGCGATGGACCTTACTCCACGCGGTATTCGTCAGCATTTGGGCCTGAATCGCCCTATTTATGAACGCACAGCGGCTTACGGCCACTTTGGCCGGACCCCAACCGCTGATGGTGGGTTTAGCTGGGAACGTACCGATTTGGTGGATGCGCTGAGGGCGGCGGTCTAAGTTTTCAGAGGGATGGGTTAAAACCCATCCTACGCACCTGTTGCCAGACGTGCTGCCCTTTGTTAGGTGCCGCGTCATGACCGATACAAAGCATTCATCAGGCGCCCCGTGGCGCAATTTTTACGGCCGTTTTCGCGGCAAGACCATTCGCGCCAGTCAGCACGATTATCTCGATAACGATCTTTTGCCGTTATCACCTGGCCCGATTGACTGGGACGTGAACCCTGATCGTGACCAGATTGATCTGGCCGATTACTTTGGCCAAAGTAATCGGCCAGATCAATCTGGTCACGATCAGGGTTCACGTCCCAGTCAATCGGGCCAGGTGATAACGGCAAAAGATCGTTATCGAGATAATCGTGCTGACTGGCGCGAATGGTCTTGCCGCGAAAACGGCCGTAAAAATTGCGCCACGGGGCGCCTGATGAATGCTTTGTATCGGTCATGACGCGGCACCTAACAAAGGGCAGCACGTCTGGCAACAGGTGCGTAGGATGGGTTTTAACCCATCCCTCTGAAAACTTAGACCGCCGCCCTCAGCGCATCCACCAAATCGGTACGTTCCCAGCTAAACCCACCATCAGCGGTTGGGGTCCGGCCAAAGTGGCCGTAAGCCGCTGTGCGTTCATAAATAGGGCGATTCAGGCCCAAATGCTGACGAATACCGCGTGGAGTAAGGTCCATCGCCGCATCGACGGCTTTTTCAACAGCAGCCGGATCAACTTCGCCTGTACCGTGTAAATCTGCATAGATCGACAAGGGCCGTGCAACGCCAATCGCATAGGCCAGTTGGATCGTACACCGATCAGCCATGCCAGCCGCCACAACGTTTTTAGCTAAATACCGCGCAGCATATGCAGCGGAACGGTCAACTTTTGTCGGGTCTTTACCTGAAAACGCGCCGCCGCCATGCGGGGCCGCACCGCCGTATGTGTCGACGATAATCTTACGGCCCGTCAGCCCAGCATCCCCATCAGGGCCACCGATCACAAACTTACCCGTTGGGTTCACGTGCCACGCCGTGTCATCCGACAACCAACCATCCGGCAAGGTCTTGATGATGTAAGGCTCAATAATATCGCGGATGTCGGCGCTTGATAGATCGGGGTCAAGGTGCTGCGTGGACAGAACGATTGACGTCACCCCAACTGGCTTGCCGTTAACGTAACGCACAGACAGCTGGCTTTTCGCATCAGGGCCCAGCGCAGGTTCGGTCCCGTTTTTGCGCACCTCGGCCAAGCGGCGCAGGACGGCATGTGCATATTGAATGGGCGCAGGCATCAACGCATCGGTTTCCGTCGTGGCATAGCCAAACATGATCCCTTGGTCGCCTGCACCTTCGTCCTTACCGGACGCCGCATCAACGCCTTGGGCGATATGTGCGGATTGTTCGTGCAGCAGGTTTGTGATCTTCACCGTTTCGTGATGGAATTTTTCCTGCTCGTATCCGATGTCTTTGATACAGGCGCGGGTGATCGCATCAATCCGGCCCATATAATCCTTGAGCTTTTCTTGATCAGACAAGCCAACCTCGCCACCGATCACCACACGGTTCGTCGTGGCAAACGTTTCACAGGCCACGCGGGTCTCTGGTTCCTCGGTTATGAATGCATCAAGGATCGCATCTGAAATCCGGTCGCAGAGTTTGTCGGGATGTCCTTCAGAAACTGATTCCGAGGTAAAGACATAGTCGTTGCGTGTCATGAAAGTGCTCCATTCATTAAATCTGCCACGTCAGGAAGCCGTTGTAGCAGTGAGGGGTATCGCTTAGGTCGTCTTGTCGGTCGGGTCAATCCACCTTGGTGTGGTTATAAATATAGATAGTCCTACACACAGCAGAAGCAACGACAGCGCGGGCAAGTCGTCCAATTTACTGTAGATCGTTGGCGCAAGCGCGGGTGGCAAGGCCGCATCAATATACCCCGCCTGCCCCATTCCTATTTGGTTTGTGATCCGCCCCTTACCGTCAATCATCGCGCTGATGCCCGTATTTGCGACCCGAACCATCGGCAGGCCTTGTTCAATTGCGCGCAAGCGGGCTTGAGCCAGATGCTGGCGCGGACCAGCCGCAGGGCCAAACCATGCGTCATTGGTGATCAAGATCAACAGGCGCGGACGCTCAATAGTGCCGATTTCATGCGCAAAAATTCCTTCGTAACAGATAAGGATGCGGGCGTTGCCTATCCCTGTCACATCCACGACCCTTGCACCTGGCCCTGCCGTAAATGCGCCGCCTTGGGATGCCGCAAAGCTGCCAATTCCAAATTTCGCAATCAGTTCACCGCCCGGAATGTATTCGCCAAACGGTACGATATGGGCCTTGTCATAGGTGTTCGAGATGATCGCGCCGCGTTCCAACACGATGGACGCATTATAGTACCGCGCATCATCGCGCCGGTTGACACCCAAAACTGTCGGTGCCCCGCGAGATGCCTCTGCCACCTGATCCAGCGCGTCGCCCACGTTTTCCAGCAGATATGCGATCGCGGTTTCGGGCCAAACCACCAGGTCGGGTGGGTCACCATCTTGGGTGAAACCTATCATTCGCTCGAAGAACATTTGGCTTTTGATCGAGTCCCATTTGTCGGCTTGCGCTGCGTTGGGTTGGACCAGGCGAACGGTTGGGCCAGTGTAATCAGGTACTGGCCCAGTGCTTAATATGACCCATCCGAGTACGGCGGCCAAGGGGGGGGTGACAGCCCAAATCTGCCTTTGCAAAAGAAGCGCGCAGGCGACGCCAAGCATGACCGTCACCAACGTCAATAAATGCGGCCCACCGAATGCCGCAAGCTGGGCTAGTGGTGTATCGATCCAGATATGACCCAACAGCGCCCACGGAAATCCGGTGAAAAGGTAACTGCGCAAAGCCTCTGCACCAGCGATCATTAAGCCAGCCGAAACCATGCTGCCCGGCCGGGCGACGTAGCTGGCCACAGCCCAGAACAACGCCACACCGCCTACCATCAAGATCAGCGCAAACGGGGCCATCCAGCCCGTTGATCCGATATCAACCAAGAACGGCGACACGATCCAATGCAGGGACACTGCGAAGTAGCCTGCGCCGAACAGCCAGCCATCGCAGAATGCCGCACGGCGTGTAAATTTCGGGCGATTTAGCCAGAATGCCAATGCCGCAACGGTCACAAACCAGAGCCCCCAAGGGGCTTGGCCTGTGCCCGCCGCAAGGCCCAATCCAAAAGGGATCAGCACCAGTTTAATCGCCTGTGGCGTTGGGCAGCCGGACGCGCAATCGTTTGATCCGGCGGGGATCGGCATCGAGGACTTCGAATTCGGTCCCATCAGGATGCACGATAATTTCGCCGCGCGCAGGCACAGAGCCTGACAGCATGAACACGAGACCGCCAAGAGTGTCGACTTCTTCCTCGTCGATCTCGGGGTGATCGGTCAGGTTGATGCCAACTTCTGCCTCGAATTCTTCGAGATCGGTGCGCGCGAGGGCCACATAGATGTCATCGCTTTCGCGTGTGAATGATTTTTCTTCGTCAATGTCATGCTCGTCTTCAATCGCGCCGACGACCTGTTCGATCAGATCTTCAATCGTGACCAAACCGTCGGTGCCACCGTATTCATCAATGACCAAGGCCATGTGGATCCGTTCTGACTGCATCTTTTGCAGCAACACGCCAAGCGGCATGGACGGGGGTACAAACAGCAGCGGGCGCAGCATGGCGCGCAAATCATAATCGTCGATGCCGCCATTGAACCCGAACTTCAGCGCGAAATCTTTTAGGTTTGCAATGCCAATGGGCGTATCCAACGTCCCGTCATAAACCGGCAGTCGGGTCATGCCGCTGGACCTGAATACTTTTACAAGTTCATCCTTGCTGGCTGTCACTGACACGGAAACGATATCTGTCTTGGGGATTGCCACGTCTTCTACACGCATGCGGCGCAAGTTGAGCATCCCAGGCATCGGGGTTGCAGGCAATAAAGGTCTAGGGTTGTCGTCTTGTGCGCCGTCAACTGCGGCCTCGGACGGGCTTAGGGCGTCAAAGAAGCGGCCAATAAAGCCACGATCTTGCGTCTCAGTGGGGTCATCTTGCGCGCTTTGCGCCGCAATAGAGGACCCTTCGGTTGTATCGCCCATCTTTTCCTTACCTAAAAATTCGCCCATACATGATGGACCTTATACCCTATATGGGTCCGCAATACCCAGTTTGCCAAGTATCTGCGTTTCCAAGCCCTCCATGAGGGTGGCATCTGCGTCACGCTCGTGGTCATAGCCAAGCAAATGTAACAAGCCGTGAACGACCAAATGGGCGGTGTGTTCATGCATGGTTTTGCCCGCTGCCGTGGCCTCGGACAAGCAGGTGTCATAAGAAATCGCGATATCACCCAGCTCTGGATCAGTCGAATCAGGCGGCAATGGCACGTCACCGTCCACGTCAGCGCCGCGTTCATCTGATGGCCAGCTAAGAACATTTGTGGGCACCGGTTTGCCGCGAAAATCAGCATTCAACGTGGCGATCCGGTCGTCTGAGCATCCCATGACGCAGGCCTCGAACCCCCGTAAATTAAGGTGATTGAACGTGGATTTGGCGGCACGGTCAGACAATTCTTGTAGCCCAGGGCCATCCCAGCGCGGGTCTTCTATGACGCAATCAACGGTCATCGGTTTGCTTCATCTTCTTTTTCATAGGCCTCGATAATGGCAGCGACCAACGGATGGCGCACCACGTCTTTTGACGTGAAATAGCTAAAGCTGATTTTGGGGATATGTTTGAGCATGCGTTCTGCATCCCACAGGCCAGACGACACGCCGCGCGGTAAATCGATTTGCGTGCGGTCACCGGTGATGACCATGCGCGATCCTTGGCCGAGCCGTGTGAGAAACATTTTCATCTGCATCGATGTCGCATTTTGGGCCTCGTCGAGCACCACAAAAGCGTTTGACAGGGTGCGTCCGCGCATAAACGCGAGCGGTGCAATCTCGATGATCTTCTCTTCCATCATCTTGGCGGCCTGTTTGCCGGGCAAAAAGTCACCAAGCGCGTCGTAGAGCGGGCGCATATATGGATCGACTTTGTCTTTCATGTCGCCGGGCAAATATCCCAGCTTTTCGCCTGCCTCTACTGCGGGGCGTGACAGGATGATTTTATCGACTTTGCCGCTGATCAACATGTTCACGCCGACAGCAACGGCCAGATAGGTTTTTCCGGTGCCTGCGGGGCCAATGCCGAATGACAATTCTTTGTCGAACAGCGCCTGCACATAGGCCTTTTGGGCCTCAGTGCGCGGTTCGACCAATTTCTTGCGGGTTTTAATCTCGACCCGCTCGATTCCGCCCTTAAACAGCTCTCGCTGATCACCTGCCTCTGGGGCACCTGTTGCATCGGGGCCGCCCATACGCAATTCGCGGTCGATATCGCCAGGTTCTAGCGTGCGCCCTGCCTCTAGGCGTTGATACAGCGACTTTAGCGCGTCTAACGTTTCTTGGCGGGGGCCGTCCTCGCCAACCACTGACAGCTGATTGCCACGGCGCAGGATTTGCACACCATAGGCCTGCTCTAACGTGGCAAGGTTGCAGTCGTATTCGCCGCAAAGGTCGATCAAAAGGAAGTTGTCAGGAAATTCCAGTGTGGATTCCGCAGTGTCAGTCAGGTCAGAAGCCAATCAACTCTCCTTGGCGCTTAAGGTTTCATGGATAAGGTGGGCCGCCGTCCCCGTAAGGGCAAGGCTGAAAAACAAAAAAAGGCCGCAGATTACGCTGCGGTCCCATCCAAATCGTATGATCGTGATCACGCCTAGAGCGTATCAGGAATGTCAGACCCTTCACGGAACGGGCCAACTGCTGTGTTTGGTGGTGCAACACCGGAACAAACCGGACAGCCATCGGGTGTCATGCGCCCTGACATATATTCTTCGACACCTTCATCAATGATCCAATGGTCGCAACCGTTTGGATCAACCCAAACACGAGCTACCAGTTGGGACAGGTGCTTGCTGTCGGTGCCCGCGTCTACATAACGCTCGGCGCCAGTCCGGTTATCGCCTTCGATATTCAAACAGGCCGACAAAATAAGGCCAGCAATAAGCAACGCAGTGATTTTTATCGTTTTCATAACATCGGCTCCTTAAGATGCAACACAGTAGATTTCGACGCGACGGTCTGCTGCAATGCAGCCGCAGAGTTGCCTTGTGCAAGGGGCTGGCGTTCACCAAACCCTTTGACGTCCACAACATTTACGCCAGCACTTTGTGCGATGCTTGAAACTGCATTTGCGCGGCGCTGAGACAGTTTCATGTTGTATTTATCAGATGCGCAGGCATCGGTGTGGCCGTAGATCAGGATCCCAAATGCATCCACCTACCGGAAGAAATTCATCAGCGCAGTTTTCTTTGAATTCGGGATCAGGGACTTGTCTGTCGCAAATAGCTGGTCCGTTGGAATGATCCCACAAATCTCGGAGCGGTGGCACACAGGACGACCGTCGCGCGTGCGATGGGGCGACATGTAGCCTTCAAAGCCATCACCCAATGTTCGCAGCTATCTGGGTCAATCCAAACAGTTGGATCATAGGATTCGCCTACTACTTTGCGTGTCTGCGCTTGCGCTGCCCCTGCGAGCAATGAAAGCGTCACCACACCTGCGATGGCTCAGCCTGCAAACGCGCGCAACGTATCTTTCACTGATGTTGTCATTTGATTTCCCTCGTTATCTGCCGGATGCAAAATGGCATTCCACCGTGTCACCCATTATATGGTCACAATATGCGCAAACCTGGGTGATATAGAGATAACAAATAGTTATATATTGCGCCTGATATGGTAACTGTACCGGTAAATATTGCAGATTAGTCACGCAATTAACCTCAATCAGCGACATCTTGGTTGTTCAAAGCAGACCTACATCAGTCTTTGCACAATTCACCTGCAAGGCTGTTTGTGCTGCTATGCGTGATTTTGACCCGCCTTACCTGACCTATGACATCAGCTGGGGCATCTGCGTAAACGGCGTGAAGATGGCCAGATTTGCCGATCATCTGCCCATCAGTGCGACCAGGTTTTTCAAACAATACCGATACTTCACGGCCAACCATGCTTTCTTGAATGGTGCGTTGCTGCTCGGTTAACAGGCCCTGCAACTGCTGCAACCGAACGCTCATTACCTCCTCTGGCAGTTGCGGCTTTTCGGCCGCAGGCGTGCCTGGACGGGTGGAGTATTTGAACGAATACGCCTGTCCATAGCGGACTTCGCGGATCAGGGCCAAGGTGTCCTCAAAATCAGCGTCAGTTTCCCCCGGGAAGCCAACGATGAAATCACCCGACAGTAGGATATCAGGGCGGGCTTCACGGATACGCTCAATCACCCGAAGATAGCTTTCGGCCGTATGCTTGCGGTTCATTGCCTTGAGTATCCAGTCAGATCCAGATTGCACAGGCAAGTGCAGGTAGGGCATCAGTTTTTCGCAGGTGCCGTGGGCCTCGATTAGCGCGTCATCCATGTCGTTGGGGTGCGAGGTGGTAAAGCGGATGCGTTCCAACCCATCTACTTTGTTGAGCGCCCAGATCAGCCCCGCAAGGCCGCTTTCATGGCCGTGGTAGGCGTTGACGTTTTGGCCAAGCAACGTGATTTCACGCACGCCTGCCTCGACCAATTCTTGGGCTTCGCGCACGACACGGTCGGCCGGGCGCGACACCTCGGCACCGCGCGTATATGGCACGACGCAGAACGCGCAAAATTTATCGCAGCCTTCTTGGACGGTCAAAAACGCTGTTGGGCCACGCTTGGCTTTGCTGCGCGATTTGAGTGTCTCAAACTTATCATCATCAGGGAAATCTGTGTCCAGCGCGCGGACGCCCGACTGCACAGCATCGTCCATCGCAGGCATACGGTGGTAGGATTGCGGGCCAACGACCAGATCAACCATCGGCTGGCGGCGAATAATCTCGGCGCCCTCGGCCTGTGCCACACATCCGGCGACGCCAAATTTCAGATCGGGATTCGCGACCTTTAAGTGCTTCATGCGGCCCAATTCGTGGTAAACTTTTTCCGCTGCTTTTTCGCGAATGTGGCAGGTATTCAGCAAGATCATATCCGCATCGTCCGCGGCGTCGGTCTGCACATATCCTTTGCCGCCCAGCGCCTCGGCCATGCGTTCACTGTCATAAACGTTCATTTGACAGCCATAGGTCTTGATAAACAGCTTTTTTGGTTCGGACATAGGGGCACCATTTAGGGGATTTTGCGCAATACTGCCGTGTAACCTGCGCGCAGCCCGCTTGCAATGACGCGGACATTCACGCAATTTGCACCAAATTACAGGATCATCGGCAGACCATGCATTTGCAAGCCTCGACCAATTCTTGAAAGAAGGAACTCTGGCTTTGGCCAAGGGACCTTATTGCGTTGATCTTGCTTGAAGACGATGTCGAGGTTGGCAGCTCGATCCGGCATCACCTAGATGCAGGGTTTAAATCTGTTGTGACCTTTGGGGTGGTGGACATTGATCTGCCCGACGGTTTGCCCGCCAACGTGCACCGCGTCGATTTTGACGCCACCGTGCGCAATGCGCAGGTCACCGTTGTAAATGCCGTGATCGAAAAGGTCCCGGGCCAATGGGTGTATTACTGTTATAATACCGAATACATCTTTTTCCCGTTTTGCGAACATCGCGCCATCGGTGAAATGCTGGCGTATCATACATAAGAGCGGCGAGACGCGGTCTTGACGTATGTTGTTGATCTATATGCCGGTGATCTTCACGAAAGCCCGACGGCTGTATCCCTTGATGACGCCTATATGGACAAATCAGGCTATTACGCGCTGGCCCGCAAAGATGCGCAAAATGAATTCGAAGAACGGCAGCTCGACTTTTATGGTGGCCTAAGGTGGCGGTTCGAAGAGCATGTGCCTGCCCTGCGGCGCCGGATTGACCAGATTTCGATTTTTCGCGCCAAACCTGGTTTGCGTTTGCGGACAGATCACACGTTCAATGATCCAGAATACAATACATATGCGTGTCCGTGGCATCACAGAATCACTGCTGACATCGTGTCATTTCGAACAGCAAAAGCGCTGAAACGTAATCCGGTGAGTGCGGCCCAGATCAGTACCTTTAGGTGGCATAATTCTGCGCTGTTTGAGTGGCATTCCCAGCAGTTATTGAATTTGGGTTTGATGGAGCCTGGTCAGTGGTTTTGACCAAAGATGCGTTAAAACGCATCCTGCGCTTATAAGCTGAACACTGCGGCCAGTCGCTACCGTCCCACAATAGCCCCGCGCGCAGTGGCGCAGTCGCAATCAAATGATCGTGCAGCGCATAATCATCTGCTTCTTTGATGAGATGCTCCCAAAATCGGCGTTGCCAGATCCACTTTTTACCGCGTTTTCGTAGGTTTTCACGCCGCCCCACGGGCAGTGGTACATGACGCGAGAACGTTGATTTAATTTGCCGCCAGCGCGCCGAATAATCTGCATCATCGTCGGGAAGCGTCCAGATCATCTCGACCTGCGCGGGCAAAACAACTGCAGCGTTGATCACAAAGGGGCGCTGCTTTTGGCACAGGCTAACCGCATGCCGCGGCAACACAACCTCGTCGGCCAAAAGGATGCTGTCTGGATCAGCAAGGCATGCTGAGAAATAATAGGTGCTGCCGGGCACACGAAGTCGGCGATAATTTGTCATAAACCCAACGTGCAGCGATTCTGGTAAACAAATACTAAACGGTGAAATAGTCGTAGAATGGGTTTTAACCCATCATTTGCGCCGCAGGCGGATCACCACATCGACAGATGCAATCTCGGCGCCTTCAGGCACATCTGGCAAACGCCGGATTTCCAGCTCTTGCGCTGGCGCATCCGTCAACTCGGCCGTATCTTCCCAATAGAAATGCGGATGATCGCTAATGTTGGTGTCAAAATAGCTTTTGGACCCATCGACCGTAATCTCGCGCATCAGCCCTGCTTCACAAAACGCGCTCAGCGTATTGTAAACGGTCGCAAGCGAGACTTTTTCGCCGACACCCGACGCCGCTTCATACAGGCTTTCGGCCGTCACGTGCCGGTTCTGCCCATCGCCTACCAGCAATCCGGCAAGCGTCATTCGCTGGCGCGTTGGGCGTAAACCCACCCGTCCTAGCCATGCTGTGCTTCGATCTTGTGTCAGGTTGGTCATCAGTGCCATTCTATTGTCTGCCCCATTCATATGGGGGAATAGGGCGCGGGATCAAACGAAAACGCACAATTGGCGCAGGTGCCCAACCCTTGCAGCACGCGAGTCTGCAGTGATAGACGTAAAACAAACGATCAAACACACGATATTGAGGGCGCGTCCACATGGCAAATTATCCATCCAGTTTTGACAAAGAAGGTCTTTTGGCCTGTTCACGCGGCGAGCTTTTCGGCGAGGGCAACGCCCAGCTGCCTGCCCCGCCGATGCTGATGATGGACCGGATCACCGAGATTTCGGGCGACGGCGGCGCGCATGGCAAAGGCCACGTGGTCGCAGAATTCGACATCACACCTGACCTGTGGTTTTTCGACTGCCATTTCCCTGGCAACCCGATCATGCCCGGCTGCTTGGGCCTTGACGGCTTGTGGCAGTTGACTGGCTTTAACCTTGGCTGGCGCGGCTGGCTTGGGCGCGGCTATGCGCTTGGCGTTGGCGAAGTGAAGCTAACAGGCATGGTCCGCCCTGACCGCAAACTCCTGACCTATAAAATCGACTTCACCAAAGCGATCCAGACCCGCCGCCTGACGATGGGCGTAGCTGACGGGAT
>Ga0115006_10000535_pt1 | contig 20964 bp, 30 predicted proteins | sample ArcOceMetagenome_3_FD_88943 | JGI IMG/M metagenome (GOLD analysis project Ga0115006, IMG submission 88943) | Marine eukaryotic phytoplankton communities from Arctic Ocean - Arctic Ocean- Svalbard ARC20M Metagenome | ecosystem: Environmental > Aquatic > Marine > Oceanic | place: Arctic Ocean...
CCACCACTTTCGCCCCGCCCACCTCTATCCCTTCCCCAAAGCTATTACTCCGCGGCCTTAGCGTCCCAGTGGTTCGCAATCTCGGCTAAAGGAGAGTTGATCATGTGATTCTCTGCCACCCACAGAACGTCGTGCCCTCCAGCCTTCGCCTCGTCTACAAACGCCCTTCCCTTTGCCTCACTCCACATGTTGCAGGCAGCAAAGGGGGGCATTAACCCGCCGTCGTCGCACATTCCTGTTGTTGGATCAATCTCGCACTCCTCGGCCCCACTTGTGGCGACACCCTTGGCCCTGATTACAAAGTCTCGAGCAACCTTGATCTGCTCAAGCGAGAAGACCTCGAACTCCTTCATGACCAAAAAGGTGGAGGCCGGAGGAGGCGCGATTCCTTCAGGGTCCGCTTCCCTGATCCTTTTGGCGAGCGTCTGGGGTGCGAAAATGAGAACGTGTGGTGTTAGAAAGTGTCCAAACTTCCATCCTTTGACCCCCCTTCGATTTCCCGTCCGTCATTTTGAGACAAACTTGGCCCCCCAAGGTCTCTTCCTGACAGAAATGCATCTCTCTGTCTTGCTTTTTCGGTAATTGAACCCTTTGTGCATCAAGTGTTGACAAAAGGCGAACTCAAATCCACGAATTCTTCCCAAGCAACCTCCCGCCTGACAATCCCCGCTCCAACCCCCCCCTTAAACCCCCCTCCGCAGGCACATTCCGCACTCACCACAATATTAGCTGTTGTAAACTTTGGACAAGGCTTCGGTGGCTCAACCGGAACGATGTTTAAGCCCTCCATAGCCTCCTGAGCAGAGGCCAAAGGGGTCGAGGCTACGGCCATAATGGCCAGGAAAATGAAGGTCAGGACGCCTTTCGAGGGCACCGTCATTACGGAATCTAGGAATGAGGGGGTAAGAGGGAATCTGAATTAAAGGATGCGCTTGGAAAGGACGTTAGAGCCAAGAAGTCAGCTCGACTTTGTTAAATGGGGAAGGTTGTTACGGTCGGAGTGGAAAAGGAGAAGCAAACAGCGTTCCAGTGCCAAAATAAGGAATTGTTTGGTTAACGTTCGAGGGTGAGTTGTTATTTCCGTGACGCCTTATTGTTGGTGAGAAGTTCCTTTATAAATAAACTGTTCGTCTTCCAATCCTTCCTTCACCCCCCCCCTCCTTGTACCCTCGGTCAACAGCCGAGGGTGCTGGTGTTGATTTGTTACTTTGTTTCCTATTTCGTTTGATTCTGTATCATATTGTTTACCCTGCCCTTACCCTGTTCTCCTCCTGCCCTTCGCGCGCCCTTCACCAAACCCTGCCCTCCTCAGGAGCCCCTTCAGCATGACATCGAAAAAGACAGAAGAGCAGGAGTGGGAGCTGCACACTGAGAAGAAAATCCAGGCGGCCTTCAGGCTCTACGATAAGGACAATAAGGGGACTGTTTCGGAGGATGAGGTTCAATATATTATGCGTTACCTGAATGTTTACCCAACTGAGGTTGCCATGGTGAACCTCATCAAGGCGGAGATGCAGGATGACGAGCCCACAACATACGTGACTTATGAGCGCCTGAAGACGGTCTTGCTCCGACTCATGAAGACCAAGGAGTGGGAGCCAGATGCTGAGGATATTCTCATCCAGGCTTTCAAGACCCTTGACACAGAGGTGAGTGAGGCTGACCAGAAGCTGATGAGACCTGTTCTCAAGAAGAATCGTAAATCAATTCTAACGACGCCCTCTCTCTCTTTTTCTCATTTCATTCCTCGTTCTTATAGAACCAGGGATATATTGAGTGGGACAAGATTAAGGACCTTTTGACCACCAAAGGGGAAGCGCCCTTTAGGAATGCCGAGGTGAGGGTTCATGATCGAACATAACTAACAACCTTCCACTCGTCACTTCCCTCCTCGTCTCACCCATCATCCCAACCCCATTCGTGATTCGCTTCGCTGGTCGCAGATTGACGCCTTCCAGAGGGTTGCTGTTGACATGGAGACGGGAAGAGTGTATTACGAGGACTATGTAGCTGACTTGGCACAAGCGGATGGAGATTAAAACGGACCATGTTGTCTTTATCGAACGGCGGCCTTGAAGTTCATTACAATGCTCTCTGTTCTGTCCGTCAACCCCTTTCCATCCCCTCTGTATTCACCGGCTTCGTTCCCTCGTCTCCTGATGTTCTCGTCCATATTTCTTTGAAGGCGTCGACTATCCCCTCGCCCGTCCTCGCGCTCACTAGCTTGACCTCTCCCCCTCCGATCTTCCTGCAGAAGGCATCCACCTCAGTCTTGAACCTGAACCCCCTGTCCTCCGTTTGTAGTGTGTCACAAAAGTTGCCAAGGATCGTGAAGGGAGGTTGAGGCGTATCATTCTCGTGGGCCCTCACCTTAATTTCTTCTACGGCATTCATGAGGTTGAGGAAGCTGCTCTTGTGCCTCACGTCAAATATAATAACCACAAGAGAAGCCCCCTGGAGCGCAAGGTCGCTAGTCACCTCTGTATTGGAGGCCTGGCAATCGGGGGGGACATCCCAAAACTCCAACGCACCTTCTCCCCCCTCCCCTTCCATCTTCACCATTTTTATCCCCACGTTCACGTTCTTATCCCTGAACCTTCCCCCAACTTCCAAGCTGCTCTCCCCCTCGCCTTCCGTCCCCTGAACCATATTAACGGCCTCTGGAAAGCCGCCTCCGCAAAGCCTGCTGAAAACCCCGCTCTTGCCACTTCCTGGAGCGCCAAGGATTGCAACCTTCTTCAGTGCAACATCTTCAAAACCCTGGCTTCTTGCAGCCCGGTTGCTAGTTTCCCAATCGTACAATATTTCTCCCTCCTTTCGTGCCCTACTGAGCACATTCTCGTGCCAACTGATCACGTACGCATAGCAAAGACAGCCCACGGCAAACAGTGTTACCTTGTCCGGGGGAGGCTTGAAAAAGTTCCGGTCATCCTTGAACCCCTGGGAATCTATTATATGTAGGTCGTACTTCTCGTACATCGAAAGATTGTCCTGACCCGCCATGACGCAAGGACCGCAAAGAGGTGTTGTCAAGGCTGCCCTGAGAGTCAAGGAAACTCTCATCTCCTTCATCTCCCACTCTCTCGGGCGGCTTTTGCTGACCATCAGAGAGCGATTGATCCCGAGGCCGCGACAGGGCGCGATGCAGTTTAGGGTGAGGGAGAGAGGACCAACAGAAGAGGTTGGGTTGGAAGGGGGGTCTGATAAAGAGCTTGTGTGGACTTGGGCGGAAGACATTTAGGATGGAGTGTAACGTTGATGGTACGACCGGCCGGGGGGGTAGAGTTTTTAAGCGGGGAAACGGCGACTGAGGGAAGGACACAGGAAAATCAAAATTGTAAACATTATTTAACAATAGATCCAAGACGGGTAAATTAAAAAAGAAACGAAGGGTGTCAGGGACCGCTGGTGACCAACCTAGTGCGACGGGTCCAACAGTTACGAACCTAAATAGTAGTCCTTTTGGTAAAATGCGGCCCCTGTCCATCATGTTCGTTTTTACCTTGATAGTTCTGGCACTTCCAGTTCTTTCCAAGCGTTTGAAGCATAAACATGCTCCTCCTGTTGTGGTAAGAATGGGCGGAGGAGGTGAAGGGGCGGATCAATCTATGTAGATCATTGACTATGGACACTTCATCGCACTCATCCCCCACAACACTCTCGTCACAGCCTGATTCCTCCTTCGTGGTTGCTGGTTACCTTCCTGAGTACAGGACGTACGTGAATATGGAGTTTGCTGGAACGCACCTCACGGACTTGCTCCTATTTTCTGCTGAGCCAAAAGCAGACGGGGACGTAAAGCTGTTTTGGGCGGACTCTGACATAAGGCGCGCTATGGCGCTGAAGAGGAGCAACCCCAAGCTCCGTCTTCACCTTACTCTAGGCGGGGGTGGGAGATCCTCCCACTTCCCCAGTATTTACTCAGACTCAGGGCTGCGCCGAAGGCTTGTGAACCGAATAATATCTATAGTGGATAAATACAGCCTGTCGGGAGTGAACTTTGACTGGGAAGTGCCGTACGGTGCCTCTCAGGTGAGGGGCTACGTGAGGCTATTGCATGAGGCCCACGCCTTGCTTCCTAGCGATGTGACCGTCAGCGTGGCTCTTCACCCGGGGCAAAACTTGGGGGGTGCCGGGTACGAGAGCGTAGACATGGTTATGCTGATGACATACGACATGAGCTATGGACAGGATGGGATTGGACACAGGTGAGACAGGTCGAAGATTGAAGCGACGAGCTTGGAGAGGAAGTTTTGGCGCAGAAAAGTGCACGCGCTTGTATCGCCGTTGACAACGTGCTATCTTAAATAAGGTGGCTTGTCTTCGCCCTCAATTAAACCATTTTCGCTTCACTCATCGTAGCGACATTAACTTGGCAAACAAGGCGGTGAAAGAGCTGATAAAGGAGGGGGTGGCAAAGGAGAAGATTATCCTCGGTATTCCTGCGTACGGAAGGAAGGGGGGAGAGGTCAGGAGTTACGCGGAACTCGTGGACGACCAGGCAAAACAACACACAGGGGAGGAGGAAAACGACTTTGACAAGAAGCATCACACCCAGTTGCTCCCCGCTTCTTTCCGGATGAGGGACGAAATGAAGGGATTCATGTTCGACTCGCAGCTAACGGCCCAGCGCAAGACGGCGTTTGCAAAATCAAGGGGTCTTGGGGGGGTGTTTGTTTGGGAGGTTGGCCAGGACAAGCTCGTGCCAGGCGTTTCGCTTCTCCAGGGGGTTATGGAGGTCGGGAACGGAAGCAGGAAGCTGACACAGGCGGAGATGACTATGGGAGGGGGGTTGGGGAGGATAGAGAGGAACTTCAAGACAGCGGAGCACGAGGATGTTGGGAGCAGGAAGGAGAGGAGAAGGAGAGAGAGGGCACAGAAGGAGGAAAGAGAAAGAGAGAGAAGGATGAGAGGGGGTGGTGACGAATTGTAATGTAATGTTTATAGCGAATCGTAAAAAGGGAAGGAGAGGGTGTTATTAGGCTGAACTCCGGATTTAACTCGAGTTTTTGTTTGAAGCCAGCCCTTTTTTTATGAGGCAAAAAGCTGTTGTCCAACCTTGCCCATTATTTCCGTGCTTGACCATGGCAGATGCTTCTGAAATCTCCCATGAAGGTATTCTCGACTCTGTATCATTTGACAATCTCAATGCTGATCAAGAACAAGAGAAAGCTCAGAAGGTCGGCTTTGTCTTGTCGTCCTGAATGTCAGCGGGTTGACTGGTCAAAGCACAAGGTGAGAATAAGCATGAGGAGGATAGGAGCGAGTGAAGGAGCCTTTCTTCTTGAGACTCGCTTCGCACATTTAACTCAACCCAACTTGCGATTCGCTACGCTTATCGCGCTTGCCGGGCTCGCCCAGCTGTACTGTAAGGTATTGAAAAAGCAATACCAAGACGCCAAGAAGGGGAAGGGACAGAAGCCTAAAATGGATTCAAATCTGCGCTCGCCAACTTCACGACTCTTAACACACCTGGCATGCCGAAGATCCGCATCTCCTTCGGCCCGCAAGAAGTGAGAAGTGAGAGGCGGCTGTTCTTGCTTGACACCATCGTCCACCTAGTGCATGATGAGACATTGAATGCAAAGCACTTTGACGGTTTCGGAAATTTTGAGTGCGGCCCTATGTTCAACGCTGATAAGGACGTTGGCTGGTTCACTCTCGAGAGCGATGCTGAGGTTGAGAAGGGGGTGGCTACGATGTCAAAATTAAAGGACTTACTGGGGGCTGCGATGGGGGATCATGCTGACGCCTCCGTGAAGGAAATTTGGAATGATTTCGAAGGAAGAATGAAGCAGAATGGCGAGGGTCTTCCCATAAGGGTCCTTAGCAACGGTGAGAGGCGTTACCAGCTGAACCTCTACGAAGGGAAGTCATCAATTTGGAGAGATGGTGATATGAAGGAGGCGGTTGAAGGAAGTTGCGTCAGAAACGATAATGCGCCAGTGATGCCGAAGCAGATGATCGTCGAGAGTCTGCTAAGGGGGTGGAAGGGTGTTGAAGGGGGAGGAGACGCTGGGAAGAACGACATCGACTTGGGATGATTTAAGAGAGCAAGATGTCCGGAAGTTACTTGCTTCAAGACGAGGAGTGTTCGATGCATTCAATGTAAAGTCGGAATCCTCGCAGTGGCTTTGCTACGTGAACACAAAAGTATTTCTTGAGAGGGCAAACAAAGAGAAGTTGAGAATCACTGATCCGGAAATCATTGCGCTTTACGAGGAATTTGAGATGGAGGATATTATGATGAAAATGGTGCAGGGTGGAGGGATACAGAAAGCCATGTCCAACCCCATGTATGCCGATTATAACAAAACACTTATAAAGGCGGGCGTGTTCAATCACATGGAAGAGTTGAAGTCATTGAGGTCGGGCGTGCCGTGTTAGGAGATTGACATGATAAAAGCTGGTGTCGTGTTTGTGCAACAAAGTTTCTCTCCGATTATTATAAGGAGAGGTATGAGTCGACCGCTTTTGAAGCCCTCTCCAGTGAATCTCTCGCGTCTTTACTGAACATGGTTTGACCGTCTCTCTTCAGGAACTTGAGCTCGGCCCTTGCTTCATCAATCGCTATGAATGCTTCGTTGCGGAGCCCGAACTGCTGTGTCTGTCGTAGCTCTGAATCGTTCAGATCTTCAATGTTTGGGCGGTTGGGGCCGTCAAATCCATGAGTATAGTATACGAGAAATGCGTTCTTATCGAGGAACTTCTGCTTATAACTGAGGGGCGTGCTGAATCCGTCGAAGATAGCCTTAAAGCGAGCCTCCTCGGAAGGGCAACCACTGTTGAGGGCCACCAAAGAATCTTGCACATTATCAGCGTTGAGAGCAGCGGCAACACTTCTTGCGATCGTCTTTATTGGCTCCGCGGAACCACTGACAACGGCCGCTGAGCTTGTCGCAGGAAGAGACGCCGCAGTGGCCGCCACACATGCAGGACAGGAAACGAAACTTCGTCTCGAGAGTTGCCCTCCCCCCCGAAGCTTGCTGGCCCTCTGTCGCCAATCCTCCCCCTTGGGGCTCCGCCTCCTCCACACCTGACAAACGCCGTCCTCGAACCTCAATTCCACGCATTCCGCGTTTCCCAGAGCGAAGGTGGAATCCCTGAACGCCTCAATCTCCTCCCCCATTGCCCTTGCAATCATGGCCTTTCCTAAAGCCCCGTGGCAGACTATCAGGGACGTTGAATCAATTTCGGGGTCGATTACTGTAGACCAACACACCCCCGCTCTTTCCCAAAGGTCAACGAGAGGCCTGCTCCCATCCTTCATAAGAACCTTCTCTGGAGTACTGCGATAAGCGAAGCGAAGCACAAAAAGAGTTAGGAGGAGGGGTGCGCGCTAGCGTTGTCAGCTCGTCGCTTCGCTCCTCGTTCCCCCTCACCTTCTCCACGTTCGCCACATTTCACCTTCCAACCTCTCAATATCCGTCTTGAGCATCCCCTCCCACTCCCGCAATTCAATCTCTCTGAAGGTGCCGTCCACTACCTCTAGAGGTAAGCGAGGCAAAGGAGGTAAAACTGCGCGATTCACAGACTTGACAACCGAGAGAGTCTGACGAGCCCGCGTCATGTTGCTGCACCATACTCCGTCAAATTCAACACCTTCCAACCTGGCAAGGAAATTTCCCAGTTCACCAGCTTGGTCAACCCCATTCAACGTGAGGAAAGACTTATCTAAGGTCCCTTGTATTCTTCCCTCAGCGTTAAATACTGTTTCACCATGGCGGGCGAGGTACTGAGAAAAGAGTTGTATGATAAGGCGGTTGTTAGATGATTTTTTGACACCATAACCGAGAACGTGGTGGTTGACAGCGTCTTAAGAAACCAAACCACTTGTCCCATTGCTCCTCCCTACATCTCTTACCACTGTTTGTGTATATGTTAATGCAAATGGCAGATATAACAACGTCAATATTGTTGTCATCGTTGTCATCTGAGCGATGGGGATCATGGCGTATGATCTGGAGTTTGAAATTGACTTTTTTGGGAATTGCCTCAAGATTTTGACTGAATTTAGGATGTTTAACGTATCTTCAACGCGAATATTTTCGCACTTTAATGTTATTACCCTATTGAAATCTCCTAAGAACACTTTCCTATCGTCTATAAATCTAAATTCGCGCCGTTATTTGTCAACTTCGATTGTTCGTCCAGGATTGCTGTACATTCAGGGCCAAGCTTTGTGTGTACAGCCTAATGCGGCTCTTCTGGGGTCGACTGTGCCTTTGCCCCCAATTATGCTTCGAGGTAATGGTTATAGGTACCCTGTAGATAGTGCCTTCTCCCCTCTCTCCTCCCCCTCTACTGTTCCAGATGCTGAGGAGATTGTGGATGCGGTGGAGGCGTTTTTTCACACTAGTAAACAGAGTCCGAATGCGGTCGTCTTTGGTGGGGGTTTCTCTGAACCTTTCCACTCTTCAAGTAGCGATGTTCTCTTTGAGGCAATGAGGTGAGGTGGAGTGAGGAGCGAGCGAGCGAAGGCTGCAGCGAAGCGACAGCAGTAGCAACATACTGCATACCCAAATAAATAACAACCCTTCCCACCCTCGCTTCGCTCATCACAGGGGGATTAGGGAGAATAGGCACGGGGTTAGGTGAGATCAGACGAGGAGCGAAGGATGGGAGGAGCGAAGCGACGACCGTATACTGCATAACTCTGAAATCAATAACCTTCTACTCGTCGCTTTGCTACCCGCCATTCCTCATCCTAACCCTTTTCGCGATTCGCTTCGCTTATCGCAGGTTCGTACTGCAGACGGTGGGCGTTGGCGTAGAGCCCTCTGTTCTCGATTCGTTGATGGAAATCAACCAGGAGTGGAAAGACGAGCCTGGAAGTGATGGAGATCCCAGACTAGAGATTTGGGTGGATCTGTTGAAAGGGCCAAAGTCAGGGAAGGTGGGGCAGAGCAAGGAGCGAAGGACGGAAGGCTGGAGCGAAGCGACAGCAGCATACCGCCCACCACTATAACTAACAACCCTTTTCGCGCTCGCTTCGCTCGCGCCCTTCGCTCCTCGCAGATGTTCGGTAACATGTGCTCTGTCGTGTCAAGTCTGGCCGAGTCTGGTGTCTCGGTTTATGGTACCCTCACGACGTCCATGGCTCCTCGGGGCGTCAAGGAGATCACGGGAATGGCCAAGGGGATGGGGTGTGAGGATGTGTTTTATCGCAGCCACACTCCAGAGGACGTCTACGATACTCTTGGGGTCAGTTCTGATGCGTCGCTGGGCGAGATTAAGCCAATTTATAATGACCTTGTCAAGAAACTCCATCCGGACGTAAACCCTGATGGGGAGGAGAGGATGAAGGAGGTGAGTACACATTGTCGGGAGCAACAAAGGCTCGTGAAGGCCGTGATCTTTGGACAATTCTAAGCCCATTTCCTTGTGGCTGCGCTACCTTCCCTGCTCATCACAGGTTGTCGAGGCCTTTGGGATCGTGAAAGATGATGAGAAGAGGAAGCTTTACGACGTGGAGTGGAGGGCCGACCTGAGTTCGATCAAACACGAAGAGACCGATCTCTTTAAAGCTACAAATAAGAAAATGGCCTGAACCTGATTTATACTCAAAAATGTTAACTTATGTCTGGAATAGCCTAGCTGTCGTCGCTGCGCTCCTCCAGAAGTTTTATCCCATGGCCCCTTTGTATTTATCCGTGCTCATCGCAATTGCGAATGTCTCCAGAAGTGCAGCGATCTCCCCGTGTTTTGCAGAGCTTTTCTTTAGGTGCTCGGCCCAGTCGATCACTCGCAGCTTCTTCTTGTCCTTGAGCCTTTTGTTGACTCCCTCGTTTAATATCCGCTCTGTAACCTTGAGGTTCCCCCCGTATGTTGCGTAGAAGAGCGAGTTCCACTTATAATTATCTCTCTTCTCTGCGTCTGCGTTCTCCTCAAGTAGAAGGTCTACCATCTTTTCATTTCCGATTGCGCAAGCCATCATGAGAGGAGTCGTTCCATTGTTGTCAACAATGTCGATGTCCCCCTGTCTCCATACGAGCTTCCCCACAGTATTGGTGAGACCTAGATGGGCAGCGTGATGCATTGGCGCCATTCCTGTCCACTTGTCCCTAATGTCAGGGTCAGAGTTAGAAGAGGAAAGGATAAGGTCTGCAATGTCTTCCCTTCCCTCCTTGACTGCCAGGGAGAGTGCGGTCCGACCATTCTCGTCGAACTCGTTGACCGCCGTAGGGTTTTTCTTCCCCAGCCTCCGAACGACCCTTCGCACCAAACGCATCTTGCCCTCCAGAACCGCAGTGTGGAGGTCAACATGTGCACAGCCGAGAATTGTCCTGCAGTTATAGCACGGATATCGTTTTACTTTTTTCTTCTTTACTTTGACGGTTGCGTGAGGATTATGAGCGTACTCCGTCAATATTGAATCGACCACATTCTCTCGAATTCCAGCACGACCATGAGATGCTCCATCTGTGTCGTGAAGTGAGAGTAACGATGGGGAGTAGTCAGTGATGATGTGTTAACGGGGTGATGATAGAAGCTGGGGTTCAGAGTACACATAACATCTCTTTGACTTACCCAACTTATTCAATCCATGGAACTCGGGGTCCTCCTCTTCATTATTCTCAGCCCCCTTGGTGTATTTCTTCTCCTTCTCACCCCCCAGAACGCCCCCTAGTAACGCATCTAAATCAAATTCTATCTCAGGGCCCTACAGAGGGTGTTTGTTGAAAAGGGTTAGGACAGCGAGGGGGGGGGAGGTTGGCAAGAGCACCCTACCTTCATGACTTTTTTGCGTTGGGCATCTTTCGCGGCCTTCAACATGTCGTTACTGTTGAAAGCCATCGCTTTTGTGTACTTTTGTAACGAATCAGGAGAACTTGTAGGTCAAACAATTTTTTGTCAAAATGGGGACTTAACTTGCGTTATTATTATTGGCGAAAATGTTTTGTCCTCAGGCTAAGCCAAGCCGAAAGGCGTGCCCAAATTGCGTCGATTGAAGTATGAATTGAGTGTTGGGGATTTAAATAATATAAAGACACTGTTGTTCCGTGGAATGCCTTTGCTTTTAGCATACTGCGCAACTTTCGCTCTTCCCGTCCGCCCGCTTTTTTGAACTTCCGCCCTTTTTTGCGTCCCCCCCTGCAACGATCTCGTCTGATCTGGTAATCACCCCGCTCCAAGACTTCTCGGCTGCCCCCCTCAACCCCTCACTGACATACATCTTGCCAATCAGCGATCCCAACGGGCTCTTTGCTACCTCCTTCCTCTGGAGTTCTTCGGCTACCTTTCTGCACCTCTCCCCTTGCTTCTTGGCCTCGGCGACAATAAGGTTGACAGTCTTGTCTAGCTTGGGAAAGTCAGCCTGAACAAAGTCCATAGGTCTCATGGGCAATCCCTTTATGTGAACGGCCCCGCTCATGAGCATCGGCTCAAAGAGCTCGAGACTCATGTGTATTGCGTTTGATCCCCACGTAGCCATTACGGCAGAGGACGGTACACTGTTGCCACGAATCGCATCATCAAGCATCTTAGTAATCGTCATGATTGCGAGCTTCACACTGTCCGCGTCGGTCGGGCTAAGGATTGCACCCTTGAAGATTTCTTTAAATGCCTGAGAGCTTTTTTCGAGCCTAGCAGCGCAAGCATTAAGGGCAACATTTTTCTCGGCATTAGTCATCTTGGGAGGTGCTCCAGACACGTTTGTGGAGCTAGTGGGAGGTGACCGAGGGGGGCTTCTAGTCATAAATGACGCCGATATGTTAGAAGTCGGTTTCTTGTCGACCTTCTCTGGCTCCTTCTTTTTCTCCCTCCCAGCCGAGGTTGAAATCAAGATGGCCCTCTCTGAGATTTCCTTCTCAGGAATGTGTACAGCAGGCAGCAAACGCGGTGGAGTCTTACGAGACTTTGGCATGATGGTTCCTTAACACGAAAAAGTGATTACGAAGGAAGATTCTCTTGGTTTTTTGTTTTGGAGTGAATTTGCTCAAAAGAGAGAAAGAGGCACATGATTCAACACGTCTTATTTCGGATCTCCCTTCTCTGGTTGTGCTTAAATTTGTCTGGTGCGTCCCTTTCCGAACAAATTCGGGGTGACGGGATCGCATTCAATGTCAAAACTGCCAACAGCATTTCATCTATCGAGGTTGTCATTGGTGAAAGCACTTTTTTTAGCACAGAGGCTGACGATTTATGGTCCCTGGCCCTTGTTGACACCGAACCGGGACTAAAAAATCTCGATCCCGCTGCATGTGCTTCAACTAGCGTTGAAAATCAGGAAAAAGAAAGCTTGGACCTCGTCTGGAAAGATTGCGGCGTGGGAACGAATGGACTGGTTGATGTGATCGCGCATATTGGGCTCAACCACTTGAACCAGGGGTCTATCAGCCTGTCCGTGCGCAATGCCCATGGGTTTGGGCTCTATCAGGCCACGCTCTCTCTTCCGTTGAAGGAGGGGATGTCATCTCAAGACGTCCTCTTTGTTCCAGACTCTTATGGAGTTCAAGCTCTAGATCCTGCAAACTCCATGAGCTCCTGGGGTTCGACCTACCCATCAGCTGGCGCGAGTATGCAGTTCTTTGCTTATGAAACCTCAGACGAGAGCGCTTATCTTGCTGTGCACGACAAGAGCATGAGCTGGAAACAGCTCAATTGGGACAATGGTGTCTTTAGAGTGACCATGACACCGCACGATTCGACTGTAGCTCTAGATGACGGAATTTGGGACCAGCCTTTTCCGCTTGTCGTCGCGCGCCTCCCTGAAGTAACAGACACCAACCCGTTGTGGTTCGCAGCCTCCGAGCTTTATCGCAATTTCATTTTCGATGAACAGGACGATGTTGCACGTTGGGTTTCCAAGGGATTGATTCGCGATCGAATGCCCGATTTTTTGAGCGGGAGTGACGTATGGTTAAATACGGGGTGGCAGTGTCACGACATCTTTGAGGTAGAGGAGGGCGATCCAGCAACGGCCCTTGATAGAGTGACACGCTTGGCCGCAAAGTGGAGGGAGAAGGGTTTAGATTCGCCGATTGGGCTCCACTGGTATGAATGGCAGCAGGGACCGGAAGATGGCGAAGAGAACCGGTACAAGTTCGATACCCATTACCCTGACTATTTTCCAGCCCGGGTCAGTGACGATGGAGAGGAATTGAAGAGCGCCACTGAAAAGATGCTAAAGGATAGCGGTGTCTACGTATACCCGTACATCAATGGCAGAATCTTCGATCTGAACTCGACGTCCTTCTTGAACGACAACGGGGAGCAAGTCTGCGTCAAGGTTCCAAATACTGATAATGTCAAGCTCTACGATCCTAACGGCGACTACGAACTCGTGACGACGACGGAGTCCTACGGGAGCGGGCCAACTTTTTGCGTTGTGAATCCGTTTGAGGCTTATTGGCAAGACAAGGTCGCCGATGTTGTTGAGCAGCTCGTCACAAGTGAGGGAAGCTCCGGTGTATACATTGATCAGGTGGCTAGCGCGCCCATGCAGCTTTGTTATGACCCCGAAATGAATCACGCCCTGGGGAACGGCGGCTGGTGGGTTGAGGGTTATCGATCAATGATGAAGGAGATCAACGAGAGGGTGCCTGGATCTCCTATGGTAACGGAGAGTAATGCAGAGGTATACATGGATCAGGTCGAAGGGTATCTGATCCTTACCGTCTTCACGAAATCGTTCACAAGGAAGGAGACTTCGCCTTGGAGTGTTCCCGCTTTTGCTTCCGTTTACGGAGGGTACTTCAATTCATTTGGTGCGGAGTTCTACGCCAGCGACTTCTTGGATACGCAATATCTCAAGGCAAAGCTTGCGAAGCAGTACCTTTACGGGACGCAGCTTGGCTGGTTCTCCCTTGGGGGGGTCGAGGACGACGCGTGCGGCGAGATGGGCCTCTTCGACTTGTTCATGGGAGATGAGCAAGACGAGATTACGGACTGGATTGTGACTTTGGCTAATAGTAGGGGAGAGTGGAGGGACTACTTCTTGGAAGGTCGCGCGGTTCAAGACGTTGCACTTGATGTTGACGTGATACAGCAAGCGGAAGAGAGGTGAGGCCAAGCGAGGAGCTGGCAACATCAGTGTTGGGAACGAAATCCACACGCACTCGTACTTCTGTACAAGACGCACCTCCTCCTTAACCACCGCAATAATCTTCACCCATCATTCCAACCCTTTTCGCGATTCTCTTCGCTCATTGCAGTAAGAGCCCAGCAACGTCTACGATGTTCTATGCTGATGTTATGATGGGAGTTTGGAAAAAAGGAGAGAGTGTCGCTGTGTTTCTCATCAACGTGACCGACGAGGATGTCGTGAGGGACGTGGGATTGAATCTCGAGGGCTGGGGCTTCGAAAAGGGTGACGTCGTGGAGTGTTCTGGGGAGAAGATTGTTGTTGAGGGCGGGGTCCAGGTCTTGGAAGGAGTGTTGATCGCCAGCGGAGAAGTGACGGTGCTAGGAGTTAGACATTAAATTTTCTCCAGAGAAAAGGTTTTTGGATTAGATTACGCCGTCATGGAAGTTAGAGTAGAGTGCAATTTATCGAGGTTTTCGGGCTTTGTCTTTAGCATAATCTGTGCAACTCCCTCCTCGTCCACGGCAATGAATTTGACGGAGGACTGCTTGCCCCCAATCTTCGGTGAGCGAAGCGAAGAGTGGGGCAAGGAACGAAGCGACGAGCAGAAGGTTGTTAGTTATTGCGCTATGTAGTACAAGGTCGTCGCTTCGCTCCTTCTCTAATCTCACCTTTTCGAACTCCATTCCCTTGCCCACAGCGACGTTGAGACCCACCTTACCGATAGAATTTCTCATGACGATCCTGCAAGCGCCGCTGGTCTTGTGCTTCATGCACTTGAGGATGCCGACCCCACGGTCCTTCCATCCATCCCCCTTCTTGAACCTGTAATATTTGGTCCGGATCTCGAGGAGTAAGTCCTCTTCCGTGTTCTCCTCCTTCCCGAGTTGTGTGGGGTCCTCCTTGGGCATGGCATCGGAATTCTCGCCGGGGGCAGAGGCGGGGGCGGGGGCAGAAGCCGAAGGGAAACTGAAGGCTGGCGCCGCGGGGGCTGGAGCAGCGACCGAAGACTTTCCGCCAAAGTTGAAAGAAGGAGCCGGGGCAGGTGCCGAGGACGTTCCGCCTACAAAGCTGAAGGAAGGAGCTGGGGCATCGGAGGGAGGTTTCGCAGCGAAACCCGCAAATTTGGGGGCAGCAGGGGCAGGTGCCGGGGCAGCCACCTTCTTGGACTTCTCCTCCTCAGCCACAATCTGTGATGCGGGCGAGGAGCGCGAGGAGCGAAGCAACGAGTGAGAGATTGTTAGTCGTGGTTGGCAGGGGGTATGCGCGAGGGCGAGGAGCGTAGCGAAGAGCAGAAGGGCGCGAGTGGAGCGAGCGTAGAAAAGGGCCTCCTTGAATAGACGAGTCGATATGCCGCTGTCACTTCGCTCTAGTCTTCGCTCCAGCCCTCACCTTTGTCGCGTGATTTATGTAGTCGCTGATTCCCGCGCTATAATCTGAAGCCGGATTCTGGACCACCTGGCGCTTCAACCACTTGATAAAGGAGGCATTGAGCCTCTCGAGCTTTCCAGCAGGAGGAGAGGGGGTCGAGGGAGCAGATGGAGCAGACACCGAAGGCTTGGAACCCCAAACCGGAAGGGAAGATGATAATGAAGGGGCAGAGGCGGCAGAAGGCCCTCCAAGAACGACGGAAGCAAAAGGATTGGCCTTGGCAGTAGCAGGAGCAGCCAAATTGATACCGCCGAAAACGCTCCCGCCCGACGAAGAGGGAGGTTTCATGGCATTCCCCAATGATGAGGCACCAGAATTTCCCTCAACCTGATAGCGCTTGCGACCTGAGACACTAATTTTCTTCCTTTTCTTCAATACTTCATCAGACGCCTTCTTAAATGTGGCGTTTGGGTCAATGTCCCCCACAACATCGTCGTCATAGTCTAATCTGTTTACTTGACTGTTGGTATTCTGGCGTTTATTGGGCATACTGTATGGGAGGAGGGGTGGCGTGAAACAGTGGGGCGAAAAAAATGAAAGGAGGAAGATTTTTTTGAGGATGGAGAAGCAAAAATTAGACAGAAAGAGGAAAACATGGCCAGGACGAAGAAACCGGCACGTACGAAGAAGAGTGAGCTCGCAAAGAGCAAGGAAAAGATCATGGGAAGAAAGATGAAACGCAGAGAGAAGCAAGTTCAGAGCAAAATAGTTCTTTCTAAGGTAAGGAGGTGATTGGGTCGTCTTGTTTGCTTTTTTTGGGAGGTTGGAGGTCGCAAAGGGATTTTATAATGCAGTCATGATTTGAAGAGGGGAATCATACATAATTATCAATAAAGCATGCTTTCTCTCGTACACCTGGAACCCTTCAAATAGCTCCAAAAGTCCCTCGGCCTCCCACCGACAATTGCAAACCTAAATTTGAAGGTCTCTCTTTTTTCTATCGGATAACTGATACGTGCTATCGTTCCAATCCTAGAGAGAGGGTTACACCACGGGCACAATTTCCCTCGTAGGTGGCGGTAGGAAGCCCAGGAACAGGCCTCAACCTTCATCTGAGGAAGACGGTGAAGAGGAGGATTCCCACGTTGACGACGGTGACTCCTACGGGTCCCTGATCGAGACCGACAGCGTTGAGGTGAGTGGGGGTGGGGGTGGGGGGGAAGCGACGGTGTCAACGGGTGACAGGGACTGCCTGAACTAACCCCTCTCCTCTCTCTTTCTCCCTCAGACTGACGACGATCAGTACCTTTCTCGTCCCGACACGCCGCCCAAGAAGCGTTTCTCCTTCGGTAAGAGTTCCTATTTGGACGAATCCGGATTCAACAAGGTTGGTAACGATCAGGCGAGGATCCAGAGGAGGAGGGAGAAGGGAGCAGGAGACTGGAGGACAGAAGGTGCCATTGATTACTAGGAGGCCGGGGGGGGGGGATAGGGTTGTGTTGTGTCTGACCATGTTAGAGTGATAGAGTAGAGTAGAGTAGAGTAGAATAGAGTTGTAGAATAGAGGAACTAGAGAAAGAACAGAAGCGAGTCGTCTTCGTAATTCAGAAAAATGGCCGTATTTTTATTCATTCTACCCGTCTCAAACGCTGAGGAGTCCCTGACTCTCGTTGGCTCCCCCTTGTCCCCCCCTTCCTCCCGTGTCTGTGTTCTGCGCCGCCCATTCCGTCCCCGTCCTGACAGCCCCTGCGACCTTCTCTGGGTTGTTCGCGGCCCAGTTCCTTCCCCTTTCCCTCAGAACGTCGCCCCCGTCGACCATCCCGTACTTCCTGTGTATCTCCTCGTACTCCGGGTATTTGATAATAACGAAAAAGGAGAACGCTGCGTTAACAAGCATGGCGATGCCCGCGATCTTCCCGAGGATGCCCTGCGAGAAACATAGGAGCGCGAGGAAGACGAAGAATGACGCCCTTGCCTTGGCATTGTACATGAAACCGAAGTTCTCGGATATACTCATTGCCACCCCCTTGAGGTGGGTCTCGAAGCAGCAGACTAGGGTGGAGAAGGACATTATGTAACAGGCTGACCGGGGAGCGAAGCGATATGATGGAGGAAGTGGGTTGGGAGTGTGTTTAGGTGAGAATTGTAGAGTTGTCGCGCCTTCCCCTCCTTCGTCAGTTTCTCACCTAGGACGGCGGAGGGGAAATCGTCACCGAGGAGAGAGGTGAAGGCGGTAAATGAAATGAGTATGGAGAGGCCTATGTTGTAGAGTCTCATTAACATGATTGTGCGGGGGAGGTCGTCTGAGGGTCTGTCTGTGGTCTGAAAGGCAGGTCCGGGGCCTGGAATTTTAGGTGGAGGTGGGGGAGCAGCTGAGGAAGGGACGGAGGACATTGGACCGGATAGAGAGGGGTCTGTATGGAACGACCAGGAAGGCGCGGAAGGAGTGGATACAGGCGGTGAGGGGGGAGGAAGGGTGGGAACGGATTGTGATATTGTCGAAGGGGGAGAATTGAATTCCAAACCCAACAAATCCTCCGATGCAGATATAGGTTGGGATGGAGGTTGTGATGATGAGGTAAAATTAGGAGTCGATGAGGACATTGTCGATGAGGACATTATGGAGGCTTGTGATGAACCTTTTTCGTTCATTCCGTTTCCACCTGCCCAACTTGGCTGTTGTAACTTTGGTGTATTATCAATTGATGGTGGAACGTAGGCGGCTTGTCTAGATATATCTGTAAATGGATTATTATCCATTTTTCGTGTGCTTATTGAGAATGGAAATTTGAAGATAAAAATAGAAGTGAGGAGGAGGTCAATTCTCAATCTCATTTCTTATTTCTTTGGTGAGTACATTCAACGATTATTAATATCCTCTATAATAATATATATGCATATAAAGTTCATAAATATAATCAATGTATGGTATAGATAGATGTAAGGCTTAAGAAAAGCCTTCCCCCAAATGAGATCGGAAGAGTGCCTGATGAAGTCCATCATTATTATACCCTATATACATCCATATCCTATACAGCCTACATATATTGATCAATTATATATATATATATATATATATCCATTAACTAACACTATATCTCCCATTGCGTTATAATTATCAAAAATAGGGTTAAATACAATCCACGTTACAATCTACTTCTTCCTTACCATACCTACACACATACCACATACCAAGCAACAACTTGAATATGCCGGGTTCGGGTGGTTCGCCGATCCAGAGATCATACTCCGCCCAGTTCACAACCGACTGGAACGAGGTTCAAAAGCTAGCCTCAAACTCCAACGTAACCTGGACCCACAACCCCTTCTCCGTCGCCGCCTACCTCTTCATACTGCTCATATTCCACATATTCTTCTCCGTCAACTTCGACGCTTACCTGCACAACGAGCCTGACAAGAGTTTGCTGACAGGGACGGTGGGGATCGGATCCATGTTCGCGCTTGGACAGAACACAAGCAGCGACGGGAGTAGGTGAGAAGATGGCTGGTGCGAAGCGACAGCAAAAGCATTACGCCGCCTTCCTACATAAATAGGCTGGAGCGAAGCGACAGCAGCACTGAGAAGCGAAGCGACAATATGAACAACATACCATACCGCCTCTCTTCAAGAGATTCCTTCAGCTCGTCGCTTCGCTCCTCGCATATACCGCCTTCCTACGTAACTAAAATCCTTCCACTCGTCGCTTCGCTTCTCAGATTTTGGTGGGGGGACGCGTGGAACCTGACCGCCATTGGGCACGGTGTTGTCTCGTGGGTCCTCATGCACTGGATCAAGGGCAGCGCTAACTTCTACGACCAGAATGAACTCAACAGCCTCACGTGGTTCGAGCAGCTCTCTGCCTCCCCCACATATCCAAACTCCTACTACTCTTCCCGGTTCCTCGTCTCTGTCCCCACCATCCTAACCTACATCGCATGCCACATGTCGGACTACGACATCCGCACCGTATCCCTCAACATGGTGATCCTTTTCATACTTGTACTGAGCAAGCAGGACTTCATGCACGGGGTCAGGGTCCTGGGGATTAACAGAACCGTGGGTATTGATGATGGGAGCAAGGCCTTCAGCAGGAATCACAGCGAGATGAGCCTTAACAAGAAAGGACAGTGAAAATGAGAATGATTGCAAATCTAAAATTCAAAACTCTGTATGTTCTATGCGTCCCACTCGCCCTTGAATTCTTCACCGTAATCAAACCTAAGCTCGTCTTCCTTTCCAACCCCTTCCTCCATCGTGTAAAACTCCACTCGCAAGGAGGTGCTCGTTCCAGGGGTATCAACCCAACCCAAGTCCCCGCAGAAATCGGGATCGTGCTTGGGGAACGCGTAGAAATTGCCAGACGAGTCAATCACAGTCTCCTCCTCCTCCCATGTCCCAGCCTCAAGGGCCCTCTTGTCAACCCTCTTGATCCTGGCTACGACGTTAGGAGAAGAGGGAGAGTGGTTCATATATCTTGTCCAGTTGGATCGCTCGCAGTCCCCCGCGTCAAGGACGAAGGGGCAGGGTAGGCTGAACACGTACCGTCCGTTGTTCATGTCATCGTAACCATCCTCGTCTTCGTTCGACTTCAATCGTCCCTCGTAAACGCCAAGGAACGCACCACCGGGGATGAAAACGGACGCGAAAGCCCCGACGCCGGCGGCGCCCGCTTGTAGACGGAGGGGGAAACCGTGTTTGTTGTTCAAAGTCTTGAACTCCCCCTTGTGCTCTGGGTTCATTGAAAGGTCCACAGACGTGAGACGCGTCCAGGACGACACCCCGACGCCGGACAGGGAGTAAACGGACAGAACGGGGCGGTTCGTAAGGGGGGAGGAAGGATCTAACAGCGCCTTTGCGAGCTTGGTCCTCGAGGAGGCTAACTCGTAATCCCAACCTCCGCTGCACTCACTATTCTCCCAGTACGACAGGGCGACGTGAGGCTGGAACTCATCGACGTCGCGGCTGAGGAAGAGGGCGAAGCGACGAGTGGAAGGTTTGTTAGCAATGTGGGGATGGCAGGACGCACGCTGCTTTCGCTGTCGTTTCGCTCCTCGCTGATTCTCACCTCCCCTCCACAATGTCATTGGTGACTCTATTCAATAAATCCAATGTAGGGGTCCTGGCGATGAGAAGGTAAAGTATCAGCGCGTCGAAACCCTCCGGCGATGCCTCCGTTTTTGCGTAATTCAGAAAGTTGACTATATCGCCCCCGTTCCCCTGCTTGTTCTTGGACGCAGAAACCCTAACTTCCACGGTGTCCATCGTACTGGTGAAGTAGGCCGTTCTAATCTTATCCAGCATGCCGAGAAAGTCCCCCTCGGATGGAAAGTCGAAATCCAAAGAGAGGGTTATGTGGGGAACGAAGGGCTCCCAGTATCTCGGTGTTAGACCCTTCACCATTTCGTTGAGAACGTCGGGTGTTGAGGAGGGGTGGGCTCTGTAGGGAGGGGAAGGGAGGAGTTCCAACCACACTGCTTAGCTGGGTTTTTCGCGGGTACCGAAGGTGGGGGTCAGGGCAGTCTTAGGGGGGAGGGAGGGGTAGATAGAGGAGGGAAGGGGGGTGGAG
>Ga0115006_10000537_pt1 | contig 20957 bp, 12 predicted proteins | sample ArcOceMetagenome_3_FD_88943 | JGI IMG/M metagenome (GOLD analysis project Ga0115006, IMG submission 88943) | Marine eukaryotic phytoplankton communities from Arctic Ocean - Arctic Ocean- Svalbard ARC20M Metagenome | ecosystem: Environmental > Aquatic > Marine > Oceanic | place: Arctic Ocean...
ATACCGCTCTCTGTCAAGATTCGGACGCACGCGGTGTCGTCGTGCGCGGAGGCTCCTGCCAAGTCAAAACTCTTTCGTTTCGGCTATCTCCGATTGTGCCACCCATCTGACTGTTTGCCGATGCCGACCAAGCCTCCGGAGGGTGATTGCCCATAGGATCACCAAAATTGGGTGTCCGTACAATTGTACCTTCGAAGGTACGAAGGTACCTTCGAAGGTACCTTAAACGAAACTTACCTTCGAACGAAGGTATTTAATGATCAATAATAATAACGTTATTACCGTAGTTATTAATAAATAATAATTATAACACGAATCGAACGAATGGAATAATGAAGGTAATAATTAAATAAGTTTCGTTCGTTCGTATCAATAAATACTACGTACGTACGTTGCGAACGAAGAAATATTAATAAATAAGCAAGTAACGAAGCAATCAATTCGCAAGGTAGATTGGAAGTGATATATGATACGAAGGTAACTCTTATATTTAGAATGAGTGATGGCTAGTAGCTAGCAAGATCCCGACCACCAATTCAAATTTCGCGGCTTTCGGGCAACTTGCTGGACACGACATATTCTCCCAAACCATCTGTCTTCAATTCGACCCATCGGGCACTTTCCATATCTCGTCATCGTCAGAGTCTCGACGAGCTTTCCACACCTGCAAAGCCAGCCGGAAATAGGTTCGGCCGTTTCACGTGGCGATCATCGACGCCGGCAAAAAAAACCCTGTGCTATAGTTGTGAGACGGTCGCCGCTTGCTTGTTTATCACGCTTGCCTTCGGAAAGAGATATATACAATGAAATACATTGTCGTGACCGGAGGTAAAGCTTCGACGCTGCCTACTTTACACGAATCTCGGGCTGCGTACCTCTTTTGATATCGGCGACAGTGCACTTTTTTTTCCTGTGAACCCTCCCATTTGTTCTTCGGGTGCAAAGCTTATTTACCTTGTTTTTCAACTGCTTCAGGCGTGGTTAGCGGTCTCGGCAAAGGGGTAACGGCTAGCAGCATAGGTGTTTTGCTGAAAGCTGGTGGCTGGAGGGTGACAAGCATTAAAATTGACCCTTACATCAACATCGATGCCGGAACTATGTCACCTTTTGAGCACGGTGAGGTGTTTGTTCTCGACGATGGTGGTGAAGCTGACCTTGACCTGGGCAACTATGAACGATTCATCGATTCTACGCTCACTCGTGATCATAACATTACTACGGGCAAAATTTATCAATCTGTTATCGCGAAGGAACGCAAAGGAGAATACCTTGGCAAGACTGTGCAGGCGAGTATAGATGCTAGCGCTCACTTCAATGTTTTGATTTCGTCTGCTCGCGTTTCATTTCTTTGATCTTAACCTTGCTTCTAATGAACTATTTGATATGTCCAATAGGTCATCCCGCACGTAACCGATGAGATTCAAGATTGGATTGAAAGAGTATCGAAGCTTCCTGTAGATGGGTCATCCGATCAACCCGATGTATGCATAATTGAACTTGGTGGTACAGTTGGTGACATCGAGTCAATGCCATTCATCGAGGCTCTGCGACAATTTCAGTTTCGCGTCGGTTCTGATAATTTTTGCCTTGTCCATGTCAGTCTAGTCCCAGTAGTCGGAGCCGTTGGCGAACAAAAAACCAAACCAACTCAACACTCAGTACAGGCCCTACGTTCTGCTGGACTTTCACCACACATGCTTGCGTGCCGAAGCCAGACACCTTTGGAGCAGTCTGTGATGGATAAGCTTGCTTTATTCTGTCACGTCGCACCAGATTGCATTCTCAATCTTTGTGACGTTAGCAACATATGGCATGTCCCGTTAGTGATGCAAGAGCAAGGAGGACATTTGGCAATCATGCGGCAGCTCAAGCTTGATTTCCGAAAACTTGAACTTGATAGCTGGGCACACCGTGCAAATAAATGGGACACGGTCAACGAACCCGTGAATATTGCTATCGTTGGTAAATACACAGGCCTCGGCGACAGTTACTTATCGGTCACGAAAGCCCTCATGCACTCTGCTATTTCTGCAGACAGAAAGCTCAACATCATTTGGATTGAGGCCGGGATGCTCGAGGATGCCACTCTCGCAGAAGATCCATCGTCCCACTCAGATGCATGGGCTAAACTTCACAGCGTGGACGGAATTTTGGTTCCGGGAGGTTTCGGTGAGCGAGGAACTGAAGGGAAAATCCTGACTGCCAAGTATGCTCGTGAGAATAAGGTGCCATTCCTTGGCATATGCCTCGGCATGCAAGCCGCTGTCATTGAGTACGCCAGGAATGTTCTTGGTAATAAATCTGCACATTCGACAGAAATGGTCCCTGAGTGCGCTGATCCAGCAGTAATCTTCATGCCAGAGGGTTCGACGACCCACATGGGCGGCACTATGCGCCTTGGGGCAAGGAGAACGTTCTTTCAAACGCAGGATTGCAAGGCTGCTAAGCTGTATAACTCCCCTCCGTTCGTCGATGAACGGCACAGACACCGATACGAAGTCAATCCAGATATGGTGGACAAACTGGAGGCAGCCGGTTGTGTCTTTGTTGGCAAAGATGAAACAAACAGGCGAATGGAGATTCTTGAATTAGAGAGTCACCCTTTCTTTTTGGCCACACAGTATCATCCTGAATACAAATCTAGGCCAGGACGCCCTTCTCCGCCATTCATGGGACTTATCCTTGCGGCGTCTGGGCAACTTGATCGCTATATAACAACTGAAGCGATCGAAATGAGGATAAATGCCCCGGGGGGATTCATTCAGTCTCCACTGAAAGCCCTGAAACGGCTCAACAATACTATGTAGCCTGCGTGAATCGGGAAATGGATGCACCCGTCCGTCGTGCGTGTTACCTAAGCAGCGAGCAGCTTGTGATTGCAGATCCGCGATATAAACTCAACGTTTCATTTATGGTATATTTAAAGCACTTCAGTGAGTTGAATCACTGAGGGCTGATGTGGAGTATGTCTTCAGTCTTTCGCTCAGCGTGATGATTTCGTCGTCTAGCTGCGAGGAAAGTACACTCGCCCGTACACATTTGTTATTTCTTCCCGTCGGCGACCCCGAAACGTCACTTTCTCGACATGCACTTGCTCTTGTATGCTTTGCTGCTGCGAATCTTCTCCGATCCCCAAACCGCTTTGCTTTTATCTTTCTCGAAAGTTGCCGATATCGAGCCTCGCCCATAGCAGCAATGTTACGGGCGAATGTAAGAAGTACGGCTCGTTCCTTTCGCCGCGCTCTTGTCAAACAGCCTAACTGATCTGAATGTGAAAGCCCAGCGTGGTCGAGGAGAGCAGTCAAACTACTTATCCTTCGATCTCGAGCCAGCAAGCTTGCACTACATTCTACCGCCTCTTTCTTTACTTCCTCAATTGAATCATTCAACGCGATCATGTGCACCTTTCCACGCCTTGCATCCTGCGGGATGAAATGAGACAGTTACGTTAAAAGAATTTGAAGCTTGCTCGAGAGAAACTTTTCCGCACCGCTCTGGATTGTTCAAGGGCATTTTTCAACAAAGGGACTTCACAAGAGTACTCCCTGTCTAATCTCGCTACAGATTCGCGTAATGCTTCTGCTTCGGCAGTTGCTCTCAGTAAATCTGCCTTGCATGCTGCCAAATCCATCAGGGCAGCATCCAGTTTGATTTCAACATTCAGTCTCCTGGTCTCAGCAAGATGAGCACTTTTCTTGGCAGCTTGGATTTCAGCAACACATGACTCTTGAATTTTGTCCAGAGCTTCTTCATGCGTTTGGATGCGCATTACCATCGAATGTCGGTTTTTGGCAGCTTCTTCGCGCTCAACAAGAAAGTGTGACTCGAGCTCTGTAAACTTCTGAGAGGCTTCAGAAACAGCTTGTTTCATTTTCACAGTTCGCCGGGTCTGTTGTTTTGCGAGTAATCGGATGAGGTTAGCCTTCTGTTCTTCACTGACTTCCAGTGCAGCTCGTAGACGCATGGCGCGACTCTCTTTCTCCTCTGAATCCGCTTCAAGTATCTTCACGCGCCGCTCAAGCTGGTCGTTTTGGATGGTTCGACTTCTAAGTTCTTGCTCAGCCCTTTCAGCAACGCTCACAGCTTGCGCACGCAGCTCTCGCTGTACTTGATTGTCGGAAGCAAGAGTTCTGTTCTGGAACGAAATATGCAAATGCTTAGTAACGTTGGCTTTTAGGGCAGCGGCTTCTTCAGACTTTAGTCTCAGATTTTCTTCGTATATGTTCAACTCTGAGCGCAAGGTGTCTATTTCTTTAGCGTGCTCGATCTTCTGGTACTCATTTTCTTGGAGAAGACGTGCGACTTCAACGTGATGGTGCGTCCTCAGGGCATCAAGATCAGCAACAGCTTTAGCATACACACTAACGGCTTCATCCATTTCGCACTGTAGTTCTTGCACAATGACCCGTGTTGGGACTTCAATTTCCTCAACTATATGCTTGCGGAGTTTTTCGAGCTCGTCTGGCTGCAGTACTTGTGAGTGAGCCTCTTCGTACTGGGAATGCTTAACGTCAACTTCTCGACGCCAATGGTTTATTTGTTCTAAAAAGCCTGCCTCGCGAGCTTCGCTCTCTGCACGAAGCTCTTCGAAGCTTTCTGCGAGCTCTTCATAAGCTGAACAAACGTGTCCCTCTTCTTGGCTTTTGAGCTGCATATAAAGGTCAGAAAGTGTTCATCCGGCAACGCGGCGAATACGTCTCTCGACTCACCTCATTGCGCCCGCGCCGCAAAATGTGATTCTCTTGCCTGACCTGAGCACATTCTTCGGCTAGCATCCTTATTTCCTACGAATAAACGGTTAAAAACCGCGAGTAAAGGTTAAAAGTCGCCAGACTTGCCTGAATAATTGCGCGCGCACTGCTCGATTGAGCGAAGCCAAGGTCTTGCATGTTCGCAGATCTGGCCGCATCTGTCATGTGATCCGATAGAAAGCTAGACAACGTGAACTGCGGACGAGGTAGACTTCCGCGACAATGCGCCCGTTCGCAAACAATATCTTGACAACGTTATTTTGGATCTGGTGAGATAATTACGAAGTTAAGGACAGGGGTGCACTAATTAGACTATTTAAAAACCGACCTTTTGGAAAATCATACTGTTTGCTCATGGGAGTACTCTCGCACACTCGCGGAGAAATGCAGCCCAGGTGTTTGCGTTGCATAAAATAAAACTCTGGTTTTCCCGTTGCCCTCGAACCGCGCTTCAAAATAAAGTTGTCGAGCGGATTTTGAATATTCGTTTTGATGGCGCAAAGATCCGCCTCAGCGTTTGGTCCCCCGGGGCGCGCGGACTGCTCGATGGCGAGGGCATGAATCGCAAATCTGCTCGACAACTTTGTCGGGCTCCTCGATAGGTGTCCGAGGATGTAAAAAAAACTGGCGAAGGTCAAGGCTCGCTCGAGGTCTTTCTCCGCGAGTGTGCACGAGTACCCCTGTGGGCAAATCCACTGATGGGCAAAAACACCGGCGGGAGGTATTTCATAGACGGAAACGATGGGTTATAACTCAAGGAATATATGCTGCTACGCGCTAAGCGCCAGTCAGAGAATTAGTGCACCCCTGACCCTAATAGATAGCACTTGTATAATTTTGTTATTATAATCTTGTCAGCTTTTTCGGCACACATCGCTTCGACACGACTCAGAATTTTTGTTAACCAAACGACTATTTGTTTCATACGTTGTTGTCAAATTTTTTTAAAGACTAATTTGAAAATCTTGGTTAAACGGTCATACATGTCACCCGATCCAAGTGTTCCTCATTATCATTTATTTGGCTGATATTGGCTGATAATATCGTTAACAAATCGTCACGATATTCTTTTAATTATTGTTGCGTTCATTAAATATATTGTTATGAAAACTAATAAATACATATCTGATAATTAGATTAGATTTATTTGTAGTGAAGAAGTCAGTTTACCTCCCAGCCTCGCAAAAGAACGAATGGTTTTGCCCGCTTTCACCAGTCACCGGCAAGGGAAATGCGGGGTTCGGTTTTTTGGCAATGTCTGCATCACCTCAGTTATTCTCGTTTTCCTAACCATGTTAAACACACTGGTAATTTTTCTGGCGCCACGTGCTCGAGAAAACAAGTCGATTGCGATGGAAAATCACGAGCTCGATGACTCGCATATCATTTCTCATTTGACAGGATATACAAAAACGAGGGAAGAAGAGGTTTTTCTTCAATCTCGCGAAAGATATTCGTCGACAATAAATTCAGTCCACGATGGCTACGACCCACGTCTTTACACATACCGTGTTGTGAAGAAATTTCCTCATGACCCGCATGCTTTTACTCAAGGCCTTTTATTTCATTCTTCTGACACTCTGTATGAATCCACTGGAGCTGTTGGTGGACCATCAACTGTTCGTGAAGTTTCCCTGACAACTGGAGAAGTTCGTAAGCAGACGCAAGTGCCGAGTAATTTCTTCGCTGAGGGTCTTACGCTGCTAGGTGACAAGTTGTTGATGACAACATGGAGGACAAATAGAGGTTTCTACTACGACGCAACATCGTTACAACCTGTTGGAGAGTTTAATACACCACTATCAGACGGTTGGGGGATAGCTACCTTTGAGGATTCACTTGTCATAAGTGATGCTACCACAGAGCTTCACTTTGTCGACGTGGGGAAATCTTTAGAAGAAACCACATTGAACAGGTCGATTACAATAAAAGATGGAGGAAGACCCATACGTTTTGCTAACGAGCTTGAAACTGTGGAGGGAGAGATATGGGCGAACATCTTGGAGCGAGACTGTGTTGCACGAATAGATCCTTTTACGGGTGATGTGAATGGCTGGATCGATCTATCTGGTCTCTCTGAGAAGCTAGACTCTTCCCCGAAACGCCCAGGTGTTCTCAACGGGATTGCATATGACCGGCAGGGCGACCGAATATTTTTCACTGGGAAGAACTGGCCAAACCTTTTTGAACTTCGAATCACTCCGCACAAAACAAAAACGCTCGAAGATGTGCGAAGCATATGTCACCCTGCGTTGAGTTTGCCTCACTACGGATACCCATGACGTACAGTCCTTGAAACCGCATTGCAATTTGCAGGCGGTGGCTACTCGAAAACCGTGGAGCGCGAAACTGAGCATCTTAGGTCGAATCGTGTCTCACTCCGTGCGGCTGCGTCACCTCGCGGTGGTGCCCGCCTGTACGAACGTTCAGCAGAGGATGATGCAGGAAGTGCGCTGATCGCTAACAACTGACATGACGAGATTTTATGAGAACTTTTAAGAATTGCAACGAGAACCCGCAACGCGGCGCGCCCCCACACAAGACGCTCGGCAAGAGCAACTACACGTGGTTTTATATCGTATCATTGATGGACGCCGCGCCGGGCTCAAGGAAGCGCGGGGACCGGGACGAATCATCGCAACTTTTTCGCGATCCGAAAGCTAATGAAAGTGGGAAAATCCAGCCAATTGATTATTCGTCATAGTGTTCATTGACCACGGCGACTCGATCGGGCCGACACCTGAATCTAGCTAAAAGTTACCGCATTCGTAAGTTCAAACATGAACCATACATATCTACATATTAGCTAGTGCCTCGCGGGTAGCTTGATACCTAAAGATGATTTTTATCCTCTTTTGATATCACCGGCCCACTTTGAAAGACTCTCCTGGCCGCTTGAAAGTTGTTCTTTCATCGACAGATCGGTCCATCTCTCGGTCGGACTGTGATCTTTTGACCCATCTTGGCGAGATCGGCGCGGCGCGTTTCCGGCCCCTATTCCCATGCGTAGCTTGGACACGCCGAGCTTGTAGCTCGGCGCAATCACGAGCACAAGTTTCAAGTTTGGTCTTCGTTTTTTTCTGTTGTGTAGCTTTTCGAAATTGTAAAAGAAATGTCATTCTCACGGTTTATTCTTGAGTTAAAAGGTACGAAGGTAAATACCTAAAGATGATAAGAATCTCATTAATCATCTAGCCTCGATTAGCGGCGAGGCACGATAGCAAGCTCCCTAGCTAGCTAGATAGCTAGCTAGCTAGCTAGCTAGCTAGTGCCTATGTCTACTGACGGATAACCGTTTAAACGGATCGGCAAAACGGATATTTGGTACGAGTCAGTTCACTTGGCGAAGTCACATTTATCCCAGATTCCAATTCGGTTTTTTCCAATCTTGTCCGGGTTTATTCGTCTTCTGATTAGTGGAGAGCTCGATCATTTTAAAAAGTCATAGACTAAACCACCGTGCGGTCGGTGAGTGTTACTTTATCTCTGACTAACAACAACGTGCGACGCCTTTCCGTTCTTTGGACGACGGCTGTTCAGCGGGACGGCCTTACCGTTGCGCTTGACGTGCACTTAGACGTCGAACTCACACGCACGACACCTGTGAACGAAAAAACGCCGCCAAGCCGTCTTCTGAAGACGCGGTAGTGGACGTCGAAGTTGACCATGCATCGGTGAAAATGTTGATGTATGACAAGTCGATGCAGCAGGCATGCATGCATTAAAGAATAATTGTCTGTTTGTATGTGCCAAATAAATATATATAAATATCAATATGTTTATATTTTTGTTAGTTTTTTGTGAGCACAAGGTGATTTTTGAAGTTCGCGATTTGTCCCGATTTAATTAATTCTATTGGTGAAATAATAAAGACAGTCGCTTCAAATCTGCTACGAAGGGATGTGGTCAATATTGATACCTTTGAAGGTACATAGAAACGTGAGTGCTGCGCTGTGTTGGTTGGGAACCTCAGCCACTGTATTGCAATGTTCCGAAACCAGTATGATCAGGCGAGTGGGTTACATGACCGCAGTCGATTTTCCCCACCTCTTTATCACGCTGCTTTTTTGTAGGATGTTTTAACCTGGAGCCCACAGGGACGTCTTCACCAGGTCGAATGTGCGCAAACGGGATTTTCATGCGCCCCCTTCGAAACTAATCAAACTGCTTACCAGATGCTATGGAGGCTGTAAAGCAAGGGGCAACAGCTGTTGGCTGTAAGGTAATTTTCTTTAGATTGCTTCAAAGTATTGAACGTTCTCTAATTAAGAAGATCTGAGGTAGAGTCGAGACTATGTTGTCCTTGCGACTTTGAAGCGTGCAGCATCGGAGCTTTCATCTGCACAAAAGAAACTCTTCAAAATAGATGAAAACTTAGGGGTTGCGATTTCCGGTCTTACGGCAGATGGCACTCTTGCAGCTAAATCATTAAGAGGAGCATGCATAACTCACAAGTTCACATTTGGATCTGAGGTTGAAATCGGTAGACTTGCTGGGATTGTCTCAGATAGGTCTCAGGTACACACACCAACTTTAGTAGAGCGTTTATCGAAATGCACCTTATGTGATTTGGCCCCAGATTTGCACGCAGCGGTCGGGTTCCAGACCTTCAGGGATTGGCCTACTTGTTGCAGGAAGAGATAACCAGGGGTGCCATCTTTATCAAACTTGCCCATCCGGCAACTTGTATGATCACACCGCCGCAGCCATAGGTGCGTCTCCATAATTTATGTGTCCTCCAGCACTACACAAAACGCTAACGCTTCTCCTGCGACACATAAATTCTCAGGTTCAAGATCGCAAGCGTCAAAAACTTTTCTTGAGAAGCACGTGCATAGATTTAATGATCTAACCTTACCAGAGGTAGTTTTCGCCTGATATATCTGCTACAGCACTTTGTAGTTTATTTGCCCTTTCACTTCAGTTGATCTCTCTCGCCTTGCAATCACTTAAGGAGGCCACAACAGATCCCATGTCTGATGCATCTTGTAGCGTTGCTGTTGTGGGCGTCGGGACATCGTTCAGAATTTTGCCGCACGAAGAGTTGAGCGCCGTTCTAACTCGATTAGAGCAGGCTGTGCATTGACTCAGTTACTGACTCAAGCAGTTATTTTGAACTGTGATAGGACAGGACAGCTTGAACTTTCTTGATAATTTTGCTGCTAACTTTTATGAATATTAAAATTAATAATACATTCATTGAACTGTTTATCTGGAATTCGCCATGGAATTCGTTACTAACTACCTTCGTACATTCTTAAGATTTCATCAACCAAGCAGCAGCTCTTGCTTGCCCCGAAAATACTGGTTTGCAAATGTGGCCTCATACAAACTTCGAAGTATCATCTCGTTGTCTGAGTCCAGTTCGCTTGACCAGAGGATGGCTGAGGAAAATTGCTGCGACGAAAGTGACCTTGGTAAGATGAATATTTTGAAGATAAATGGTGGGAGGAAGGTTCGCCCGCAACAAGCAAGTTGTCATCACCCACGGAGTTCCTGACAACTGTTGAATTGGGAGGGATTGAAATTAGTGTCAGCTCGTGAATACGAACACAAAAATGGCAAACGATAACTATCCGCATCTGAATACCTCCAGTGAGAAACTCATCATGTTCATTCTGATCTGTCGAATGCTTGACCCCGTCGTTGTTTGTGAAGTCCTTCAAGTAATGGAATGTAATGGAGAGTGCCAAGGTAGAAATATATTAACAGCGAATGAAATGATCAATTACTTGTATCAAATCATTCTTACCTTTCGCCGCTTTCTTGTCTGGAACTCATGGGACGGCTCGTATTTAGGAAGTTCGCAAGGCAAACAAGGCATCGGTTCTTCCCAGAAGTAATCTGAATCGAGGGCATCTTTAGCTGAGATTCGTTTTTTGGGGTCAAGTGTCAAAAATCCATCGATCAGACCCCTTGCACTCTGTCGATCAGGCTCAATAAAAATTGAAAATTCAACGACGCCGATCAAAAGGAGGATTGGATTACCGAAGAAAACCGACGAAACTCTTCTTTTATTCGCCGTGGAAACATTTTTTTTGATGATAAAGACTTTGCCCTGAAGGGAAAAACAGAGGTAAACTGGGAGGTCTGAAGAGCGTGCGTGCAAGCTACCATGGAAGAGCTTCAAATTCTGGCCAATCTTTAGCCGTTGGCGTCCCACAAAGTTTGCAGATCAAGTCAAGTTGTTCAACCTCATCTTTCCCCTACATTAAAGGACACGGACCGAGTAATTATTTAGAACCGGCAAAGAGGCAAGATATTGAAAAAGAAACTGTGGTTGAATCTCACGGGAAAGATCGGTCTGCCTTGGAGCAGTTCAGCAAATATACATCCCGCTGACCACATGTCAACTGCAGGTCCATATGCTCGTGTTCCGAGAAGTAACTCAGGTGGCCGGTACCAGAGTGTTATGACGCGGTTGGTCAGAGTTTTGGAGTTCTCTACTGCACAGGGCCTTGCCAGCCCAAAGTCAGCAAGCTTTAACACCCCTTGATTGTCAATAAGAAGATTTGATCCTTTTATGTCACGATGTAGAATATTATTCAGGTGGCAATATGTTAGCCCAGTCAGAAGTTGTTTCATGTAACACCTGCTCACAGATACACTGTGAGAGAACTATACCTGGAGAGAGCTGGAAGGTCTTACTTGATTTGTGGCACTGAAAATTTCATCCCAGGCCGATCGGCTAACCCTGTTAGGTCGTGATCCATGTATTCGAAGACCATATATATACTTCCCATGTTCTGCAGGCCGGTGAGAGATAGGTTCAGAGGAAAGGACGTTGGGTGAAGAAAGGCAGCACGCACTCGCGAAGTGACTATCTCCTTAAGCTGAATTACGTTCGTGTGGTTCAGAGAGTTCAAAATCTTGATCTCGCGTATCGCGGTGATAGGAAATCCTTCTTTCTCATTGTCCATTCTCACTTTCTTCAAAGCGACGATCTCGCCATTATCCCGGCTTCGAGCCATGTACACCTATTGCGGCCCGAGCTAGTGGTAAAAAGAAGAGCACTATCTTGGTATTCAGGTTCATACCTGTCCGTACGTCCCCTCTCCAACTTGCTCGAGCTTTTCAAATGCGTCCACTGAACGCGCACCGTGTTTATCTAACATTCTAAGTCAGATGAACGTTGTGCGTGTGCCGCTGCTTGGATATTTCACTGGGCCGTTATTTATTACGGAGGTTATTTATTACGGAGAATATTCGGCCCAGTTCTTACGGGATTCTTTGGAAAATATGATGAGACTTTGGGAAAAAATGTCCTACTCACCTGGTATCGTTAATCAAGGTCGAAGGTCTATTTGTCTCATACATTGTCTCCATTTTCGACATCGTTAACTCAGAAACGTTGGTTTAGCGTTAGTTACATATAGTTGGTCTGAACCACGAAAATAAACCACTGATTCGACTTAACTAACCTTTTATTCGGACGGATATTATTCAGATCTTATCATATTAAAACTCTTTATTTGATATCGGGAAAATATGATAACATTATTATATTATTTAATATCACATAAGATTAATAATAACGAACGAAGGTATTATTTATATTATGATATTAATATTAATATTAATATATTATTTAAAACCTAATAATAAACCCTGTCTACTAGCTAGTAGTTATGATGGTATTCGTTCTGAATTTCATCAGGGTGACAGTTTTTTTATATATATTTTTTATGCATAACGGTTTTATACAATAACTAATAATAACGTAAAGACTTTATCATTACGATCCACACAATCACTCCAGTGGGCAAACAGTTTAAAGATTCCGCTTATGTTCACGTAAGCGACTTAAAAGTGTCTCACCCTGATGAAAATCAGAATACGTAATAACTTAAAGTTTGCCCGGGTGCGTGGTTGAAATCCAGAATATGATTTAAATAAATAAAGAACGAATGAAGCTGACATATACTGACTATTTTATACCTTCGTACTCTTTTAGCATGCATGTTATCGTTCTTGGAAATGTATGTCAGGCTCCAGTAAGATAAATGAAGCCGCCTCCCTGCATCGGACACACACGCATCGAAATGCTCATAATTTACATCCAGTAACCATAGGCCATGAATGTCCAGTTTGTCCGAAAATCTGATGAATTCTGATACCTGTAAAAGCATCCCTCGGGTGTGAGCTGCATTTCGAGTCCTCGTGAAGCATCTATTAATTTCAGATTCGGATTTTGGAGCATAACATCCCTTGATGTAACCATCCATTTGGAAGTAACGATTATTGCATCATCTGTTAGGCTCCTGCCGTCTTTATCAACCCTTCCCTCGAGAGTTTCACCGTGCTTCCATTCCTCCCAAAATTCCGTGTTGTTTTCCCTTTTGGTCATCTGGAAATGTCCATCTTTGTGTACCCAAAGCCTCGGGAACATGCCAATGGGCTGCTTACCTAACGCTTCCCCGTATCTTGCCCGCGTTGTGATATACATTTTATTGTAGTCTACTCCTGCAAAACGCTGGTAGTCAACGATAGATCTCGTGTCACCTAAACCGTACACGCCGAGTCTTTTCCAGTCCCGTGCTACCCCGCCCCGCGTTTCAATGATCCCTTCTAAGCGATTCATTGATTTCACGGACATTTCTTTGAACATTTCAGGGTGGTCATGCCAGTGTTTAGTACTATTCTTTCGCTCATAAAGATGAAAAGCAATGTGCACTGTTGGATAAAACATGTCATAACCACTTGTATAGCTGCGCATTGCGAGGCTATCCTCCTCGCCATCAAAGTACATCAAGGGGTCATAGGGCACTTCTTTCAGCCAAGTGCTGTGAACGAACACAAAATGGGCAGACAGAAACGGGGTTGGCTGGGGGTCTCCATTTGCCGTCATCAATATGTGCTTTGGAATGGGCAGCGGTAGATATTGGATCTTCTTTGGCAGGATACCTCGAAATGGCTTCATCCAGTATCCAGCAGTCATCCGCCATGGGAGTTGGTGGACTATCTCTGAGACATCGGTGGCGCCTTCAGGATAGCTTGTCAAATAAGTCGTCAGAATTGGCTTTGAGACTTTTGCAGCGAGCTTATTCAGCAAGTCAATGCAAACCACATCCCATGATCTCACAAAAAGGTGATGACTGTCCAATTGCAAATAGTACTTCTCCCCTTGGTAAAGCGTAGCGATTTGGCTTCGAGCCCAACCTGCACCTTTGCTGGCCTCGGGCTCATATTCCAAAATACGCACATTCGGATGGCTTCGCCAGCGCAATAATGGGTAAACCTCGCGTGAGCTTTTGTGTTCCTGGAGTACAAGCCCGACATGCACTCGCGATGGTTCTTTAGCCTGTGCAAATAGTAATTCGATGGTACGATCGACTTCAGGGTCGACGTAGCTCGCGATACCAACGAAGATTGACGTGTCAGCGTCTGAGGCAACAGTGGCCTCAACGCATTTGCGGATAAATGCTTCAAGGCTTCTTGAGCCGACAAGAAGCACGGAGAGCGCTAACCCGGTAAAAATATGAATGAAAAGGATTTGGTTTGAACGCGCTTGGGCGCCATATAAGTAGTATGTTTTGTTTATGCCTGCCTTCGCTTCAGAAGTAACGTCGGCCTCAGGCGACATTACGGATACGTTTGTTCAGGCAAAATGGAAAAGCACGCCTTGCGCTGATCATGTGTCCCCGGATCGAGCCTGACGTTTTGCGACGATTGCGCTGCCCACAGCTACGAAGCGCTACTTAGGCTACGGTGTGCTCAACTGCAGGGTTCTTGGTTTAAGTGTTCTTTGTAATAACGTAAATAAAGGGCATTAAATAATCTTTTACACTACAAGTACTACTTGTATGAACCAAAAATCCTGATCGTTTGAAAATATCGTGATATAATATATAACATGGACGTATATGTAGCAAGATATATGTACGTATATGTAATAAATAATGTTGCACATAAAATAAACCTGCGCATAATAATAATCCTAGCTTGCCTATGTCTGCGGACGGATATCCGTCCGGACGGATATTTCGGACGGATATTATGATTATCTGTCATCAAAATATATGGACGGATTATGACGAATTCAAACTTTTCAATATTTGGACGGATACTGTATGGACTAATAAGGGACGTAGTAGCTCGCTGTGTTGCAATTTTTTTCACCGGGCGGGACGAGTCATCCTTGAGTTAATTCTTCCCATATATATCCTGAAGCGCGCCACGCGCTGACGGGAGCGCTTTTTACACGAGCAAGATGCGCGCTCTTTAGCCGCTGACGCGCGAGTGACGAGCGGTGCGCTGTATCTTTAGGGTCCGCGCCGTGTCTTTAGGGGTTGGGGATGGGTTTTCAGGGTTTAGAGTTTAAACAGCCGCAACGCGGCTCGTCGACCACTACTGGTTTCGAATATATATATTTACGGTAGAATTTAAACCATCGTTCACAAGCAAGCAAGCAGAGTAAACTAATAAGTGTTGTTTATAATAATACTTGCTTGAAAACAACGTGCTTGATTATTGGGAAAGTACTACTTTCATTTCCGTTGTCATATATATAATAGAATATCAATCTAATAATATATATATATATCAAATTGCTTTATTTGATTGCTTGCTTGCTTGATTGCTTGATTATTGATTGGGACAAAACAATATATAATATATATATATAATATCATATATCATCACTTATTATTACTTAATTATTATTATTATTATTAGAACAAGCAAGAATCATATATTATTGTGGATGACATACATGATGAGGTATAGAATAACGTGAACTGCACGTTCACGTTTACTCAGGCAAAGAGTTCACTCGCTCTCATCCCGGGACAATGAATTTTGCCGCATTGAACTCTGCAGGAGGCTTCGGGATAAGTGCCAATGGCTTGGCTTCCGTAACGCCCCCCTTCAGCTCCAGTGTTTTCGGCCCTCAGTCCACCACGCCATCTACTTTTGGGACAACTCCCTCTGCGCTCGGCGGACCAGCTCAAGTAGCAACGAACTTTAGAGCACCAACCGATTTTGCGTCACGTTTCAGCTCTGGGAACTCACATACGAGACCGAATATTCCGGCATTTGGCAGCGATGGTGGCGTGAAAGTACAGACAAGTGGGTCCCCCGATTTGAACTTCACTTTCACCTTTATAAACTAGTCTAATCAGCCGACTGTATACTTTTGCAGCCACTTGCAAATATTGGAACGAAGGAAACTGCAGGTTCGGGTCGCGCTGCAACTACAAGCACGTTTGCAGCGCTTGTGGGAATCCAGCGCACAAGGGGGTAAACTGTACTGCCCTTCCAGGCGTGGGAAACTATCGTGTGACTCGCGTTGTTGACAAAGAACTTCTTACCCAACATCAGAACTTTGCAATGATGCACTCTATATGTGCGATGCAAGATTTCAGACATAAATCAACGGAAGAACTCAGATTAGAGGCTTATGGAAGAGTTTGTGTCTCAGGGGGCGTCAAAAGTACGTTTGGGCTGACGGCAGCAGGGCATAACTCGCAAAGTATTTTCTCAACCAAGTCGGCAGCTGCTTTTAGCAGTAACACAATTGTTGGGGGTTCCCCATTCTCCATGCATACTGCCAACGTGAGCCCAAGCAATGCGATTTTTCAATCTGGGCAGATATTCAACCATGGTTCCAGTTTAGGTGCATTATCTGCAAGCAGTGGAACACCAGGGACACACCACGGAGCGGCTTTCTCTTATGGCTCGGGAGTTTCGAATTCTGGAGCGCTTTCATCTTTCGGTACCCAGGCATCTTTGCGGGCAGGGGTTCCTGGATCGTCTATCCCACACTCAATTGATGGTCAATTTAGTGATAGATGTCCACCTATCAGTGCGTTTGGACGGCAAACAAATGTACCATTCGGGAGTACATCTGCTTTCGGGTATGGTGTGGACAGTCTCCAACAAACACGCTTTCAAGGTTCAGGTACTTCTTTACAAGCGACAACCATCCCACAAGTCACGCAGCAGCATAGTGCACACACTCAAAGCAACAATCAGCTCCGTTCCTCATCAGCTTTTGGCATGAACATCTTAGGTCCTGAGCTTGGTTCTGGACCTGGAACTTTTGGGTTTTCACACACAAGCGGTGCTTTTGCTGTTGACCTGAATTCACGAAATGCTGCGCGTGGTGTACTTGCATCAAATTGTGTCGTCAACCATGACCCTGCTTTCACCTCATCAACGTTGCCAACAGCAAATACGACAAATCATCCAGTTGTACTTGAAAGTCACGTGACAAAGTCCCAATCATCGTTTTTAGATATTAGCTCCTCTCCGCAGCAGCAAAGAACCGCTTCCATCCAAGCGCATGGATTTCCGGCACACGGCACGTTCCCCACACACGGAACCCACAATCGGTACAACACTCCCGCTTCAGGCGTGCTCAACAATCACATGGCGGGAACGTCAAATCTTCCTGGAGTTGCGAATCCTTCTATCAGTATCTTCGGGTCCAGAACAACAGGTTTGAACAGTGCACTGAGCCCTTCCAAGCTATCACTAAGCACGACTTCTAGCTTTCCTGGAACATTGATCTCATCATCGAGTACCCTCGGTATCGTGAGCAGAAATAACGGTACTCTATATCCTTTCCAGGCATCAACTGCCCCTGGGATATTTGTTTCCACGTCACCGGCCTTAACAACAGGTGTCGGGCTCTCCTCAACCACGCTTCCCCCTTCTGCTCCTCTAAGCAGTGCTAACGCTTCGCTAGCACACGACCCATTAATGATGTCTGGATCAACATCTCTGACGCCACTCAAAAATAACACAGCATTGCCGGGAATCAACTATCACTTTGGACAATCCAGGACGACTACATGTGATCCACAAGTATCAAATGGAGCTGCTATGCATAAGGTGCAGGAAGCATTACACGTGAATACTTTACCCTACGGGAGAATACTGGCTTCGCCTCGTCTATCGGAGCATGAACTTGTGCAACGAGCCCAGACTTTCCTTTCGAAGGATTTGTCATCGAACAAAAATATGTCGCTGCCTATGCGACATTCAGCTTCACGGCCGACCAAATCGAATTGGCCTCGGCCTCGCTCAAACACTCAAGGCAAGTTTGGATTCATGACATCTGCAGAGCAGCCAATACAAAAATGTGGCCCTGCTTTTTTCGACACAGGCCGGGTCGCATCATTTGATTGTTCTACGACTAAAAAGTGGATTTTGAAGCCGAGGGAAAGTCCTCGTAATCTGTATATTCGTCCTGAAGTTCAAAGATCAAAAGGTGGTGTCTCTGCGGGAAATGACGCGACATATGCTAATAAGGTTAGTAACGTAGGTCTGCTTGTAAGAAGCTCTCTTTCTTCTTCGGCTCGCGGAGATCTCAACTCGATAGCTCGACACTCTTCTCGAGATACGGTTCCACATGCAGAAAAGAGCAGCAGCGATAGCCAAAAAAAATATGATGACACTTCTGATATGCGCGTTCTCCCATTCACGGCATCATGCGATAGCTACGATATTGAACCAAGTATGGATACGCTTCAATCGCTTTGGAAAGAAGAAGGGGAAGATGCACTTTCGAGTGTTGACGGCTTTACTATTACAAGAAAAAACGTTGGGTCTATCAAATGGCTTGAGCCTGTAGATGTTCGCCATCTTTGCATTGATCGCACGGTACGTATAGATCGCGGCGTCGTCCACATACACCACCAATGTTCCGGCGAAGTTGAGCAGAGGTTGAGAAAGCGCGCTGAAATAACTTTGCATGGCTGCATGCCGAAGAAGCCAGGAAAGGTCGCCAGAGTAAAGTTTGAAAAGCGAATTCTAAGGCAAACAGAAGAAATGGGTGCCACACTTTTGGATCACAATTTAGATTCCGGGGTCTGGAGATTTGCTTTGAACCTCTGATGCGTTATCAGCTAACTGCGACCCTTACTGAGAAAACGCCTCGGGTTCATATTTGTGTCATCACAGATTTACTTCGTTCCGGAATATCAACATGATGAAAGATAAAAGAACGCCGACAAGGATAGCATACACGACACTGCAATCATGTTTGGTCTCGTTCGAACTGTCTAACAGTTCGTTGACATGCAGATACAGCTGTCTTCCGAAGGACTTTCTGCTGAACTTTTTCTCAACGTGTTGCTGTCCAATAAGTCCCATGCGAGTTGCCATTTCAGGATTTCGAAATAGTTCTCCCATTGCAGAAGCAAAGGCCTGAAGGACAGTTAGCGATGAGACGGAAATGACACGGCAGGGGCAGACAACGACGCGCCTTGGGACATGCTTCGCAGGTAAAGCCAGTGACCCTGTCGATGATGCTCTCTACTGGACCACCACTCTTACAGGCCAACACGGGCTTCCCAGCTGCCATTGCTTCAAGAGGTACAATACCAAAATGTTCATTTTCTGGTGTATAGAGAACGCAGAGGCAATCTGACAACAGCTTAGCCTTTTGTTCTGCGCTCACGCATGGTAAAAAGCTCACATCCGATTGGACTCCTAAAGTACAAGCTTCCCTTTCGTAAAGGTTCATTCAACGCCTCGTAGGTGACAGGTTCGCGACGTGTTAGGAGAAGAATATTTGCGCACCGCTTGAGCTCTTTCAAGTGTTCCACATCATCCCTGATTCGCTCATCAAATCCTCCCGCAAAGATTAGGCGGGTTGCCTTTTTGTCGACAGAATAACCTGTTGTGCGAAAAAGAGCAAATGCCTGGAGTGCCAAACTAAGATTTTTTTTCCTTTCAAAGCGATTTATGGAAAGGAAAGCCCTGTCACGTAAATTTCATTGAGTCACATGCATATAAATATACACGATGGCACGATATACTCGCTGCCTTCACGCTTTGAAAGTCGAAGTTCATACTTCGGAGCCTTGGTCAAATGATTTGAATTTCTTCTCTTTTCAAACAGGTCCTGACAACAACCAAAGATCAGAACTGGTCATACCTGAGAAAGATTGCCACGCCATACCTTCCTTCTACCAACGGCTGGATACAGTACCGCAGGATGAAGCCCGCTACGATAAAGCGATTTGAAAGTTCGTGCAAATGTCTCGCGAGTGTACTCGCTGTTCACAAGAACTTTGTCAGCCTGCAGGGTGGAGTGGCGGAATTCTGAGAGGTAATAGGTTGCGAGTAAAAAAAAGCTGACCAGTCCCAACGTGAGCTGTTCGGTTAGATCTAATGGCGATCGATATAGCCTTCTCCACCACGAATCCCGTTTAGCTAATAGCATGTCTGGATAGTGGCAGTAAAACAAAACTTTGATAGATGAAAAAAACCGGAACAGGGCCAATGGCGCTGACACCTGCCATCATTCGCAAGATCCTCAGAGGTTCCAAGGACTTGAAATGGTGCGACAAAGAAGAGTATATCAAAGAAAATACAAACCTGGTCGACTATGACAACATCAATGTGCCTTTCAAAGAGGAGTAGTGCAGTCTGAGAAACATTTGATTTTAGCCCCCACATAGCACGAGAATGCCTGCCGATTCGTGTTCACTTACGGAAGTCCACAAAGCTCGCAAATTTGCAAATGGTGCATGTAATCGACCACATATTTGACGCGGCATCCATGCGCCATGTACTTTGATCCAAGATGCGCGCCTATGTCCTGAACCAAGCGTAAGGATGTGACGGGGGGGAAGTTAACCATCTTTAAACTCGCAGTTGACTTTTTTACCGTCAAGCAACGTTTCTTCAAAACACCTGTTTACGTCATGATATCCTGTGTATAGGACCACCTGAGGGGGTTTGCGGAAACTAAATCCTGCACCAGAAGTCGAAGTCTTAGCAATGCGCACGTTGCATCCAATTTTAGATAGCTCCAAAGCCGCGTCGAGGACGAGACGCTCAGCACCACCTATTCCAAGGTCCGGGTGTAGGATTGCAACTTTGTAGCAGGGCGACAGCTGGGCAGAAAGTCCACTCGACATTTTCGCAGGTGATGAACAACAACTTCGCAGACGAAGTGCAAATTTCGGAGGCGAGAGGAGGAGGATGAGGAGGAAGAAGAAGAAGAGGAGGAGGAGGGCAGCTAACGAGGAGGCCGACAAAGTTGTCGAGCGATTTTTATATGCAGGCCCTCGCCATCGAGCAGTCCGCGCGTTTAGCATTCATGGTTTTATTTACCTCGTTCGAAGGTACCTTGCTTCGTACGTACCTTCGAAGGTAATACTAATATTATATTAATAAATATATTATATTAAGATCTTATATATTATTATATTATATATATATTATTATATTATTAATATATATATATACAAG
>Ga0115006_10000538_pt1 | contig 20934 bp, 22 predicted proteins | sample ArcOceMetagenome_3_FD_88943 | JGI IMG/M metagenome (GOLD analysis project Ga0115006, IMG submission 88943) | Marine eukaryotic phytoplankton communities from Arctic Ocean - Arctic Ocean- Svalbard ARC20M Metagenome | ecosystem: Environmental > Aquatic > Marine > Oceanic | place: Arctic Ocean...
ATAATAAAAAATGAAAATTTAAATATAAATATTAATATTGTTAAAAATGTTGACAAAGACTATTTTTAATAAGAATATGACTAACTTTTACACTGATACTAAGATGACACCGTTGGATGATATAACTAATAAGGACAAGAAGGCTATTTCTACAGCTATTAATCAGGCTCTTAATAGTCGTTTTCTATCATCCAAGAAGTTGGCTTCTGTTCTTATGGTAAAAGGACAGTGTATTTTATGGGGAGAATCAACATAGACAAGCTATCGGGAAAACATTTTCTCACAGTGTACACGCTGAAATAAACACATTATTTAAATTTTTAAAATCTAAGAATGTGTATGATCTAAAAAAGTCAACTAAAATCGCAAATGGTGTTATATATGTTGTCAGATTAATGAATGAAACAGATGGGAAGAGTGAACATTTTAGTCATTTACTAGGAAATAGTAAACCGTGTAGTAGATGTCAAAGTTATTTACATAGACATAATGTTAAAAAGATTAAGTTTACAGATATAGTAGATGGAGTTAATGTATTGTGCGAAATGAAAATAAATATGTAAAAATGTATATTTTATATTTTATAAATATAAAATGTCTTACTACAAGTTAAATGATATATGTAAAAATTTTAACGAATCTATAACAGATAATACAAAATTTTATTCTTTAAATAATCAGGTCTATTATAAAGGTAATCCTTATATGATAAAATATCCAGGAGAATCAAGTTTATCCAATAAGTTTAAAGAACCAGATCATAAACATCAACCTGTAATTAAATCTTATTTTGGAAAGATGTACGAACACGATGCTAATTCTGATCATATGCATACACACAGTAACTGCGGTGTTGGAGGGTGTGGTAATGGACACGAACACGTTAACGACCATGCACCAAATCACGGACACGGTCCTTTACAAGGTTTTAACCATAATCAAACAAAAAGAATGGGTGCTTGTAGAACATGTAAACAGAGATAAAAATGTAATACAAACCACAAAATATTAAACAATAAAAATTAAAATAATTTATATTATTTTCATTTTATAATATAGTTATATTATAAAATGAAAATAGGAATAGTAGGAGGAGGAATATCAGGTCTATATATTTCTAACTTACTTAAAAATAACCACGATGTGACTATATTTGAAAGTAATAATTGGGGTGGTGATATTCAACACGATTTTATAGAGGATAAATGCTATCCAGTATCAACTCTATTTGTTATGCCCACAGATAAAATACTTAAACGTGAGCTAAAAAAAATAAATATTAAAACAAGAACAGTAATGGCGCCTTTTATTACATTTTTAGGACCGATATTATTGTTATTAATAATAGGACTTATATGTTTAATAAAATCAAAAAATACATTATTAAAAATATTTTCTATTATTTATATATTATCAATATTAATTATTACTATAATAGCAATTAACTCTCGTATGTGTCATTTAGTATTATCTTTCGGTGGAGATAAAAACTGTAATTCTATTAAAAGATTCTACAATTTTGATTATAGTAATATAATTGACCTACTTTTTTCAGGTATTCTATTTCCAGAAAATTGTGGTTTTTCTAAACTAGTAGAATCATATCTTACAGATAAAAATATCACTTATTCAAACAACAAAGTAACTAATATTTCTAGAAATACAAATAACTATACTTTTACTTTAGAAAATAATCAAAATATCACTTTCGACAAATGTATAATAACTTGTAAATACGATAATTATAAAAATATTATTTCACTTTCTGATGAAGATCAAAGTATTCTGTCAGGAACAGAATACTTTGATTTCTATAGTACTCTAATTAAGATGTCAGATAATCGTAAAAAATCAAAAGTTAAACATTCAATAGGAAGTTTTTATATTGAAGACGATGTATATCTTTTTGCTTCTCATAAACCTATCGAAGTATCCAATGACACATACTCTTTCAAAAAATCATATAAATGGAGAATGCCCGTTGTAATTAATAAGAATAAAAAACAAGAAATAAATAAGCCTGATAAAAATATATATTTTATTGGTAAAGAGTTATCAGGAAACGGTGTTAATTCGTGTATGAAATATGCAAAAAAGATAAGTAAGTTTTTTTAAATTAATTCTTTTTCAATAAGATAAAAATATAACTTAGGGAATTGATTTTATATTGAAGAATTAAAACTTATTAAAGCATTTCCAAGTGATTTTGAATTTTGTGGAAATTATATAAATAAAGTTAAACAGATAGGGAATGCTATTCATCCTATATTTATTACTCATATAATGCTTTACATTAAAGATATTATTAATAAAGATATCGCAGAATTATAATGATTAATCCATTAGTTTTAATTTTATATAATTTAAAAGATTATATAAAATTTTTATAAATATTATAATAAAATGTCATACGTTAATTTAGGAAATGTATGGTCTTGTAATAGATCTAATGTTGGAAAATGTAAATGTGATTCTAAAAATAAAACTACGTATCACTGTGTAAATTCAAGTATGTTACCAGTTATATATGAAAATGTAGAGAATAACAATTGTAATAGTGTTTTTTTATGTCCAGATAAAGGTGTTTCTTTGGAATTATCTGATTGTATACATGGGAATGCTGTAAAAATAGATAATGGTTGTTATTTGATGACTAACAAGATAAGTGAACCTTTAGGACCTAGTTGTAACTTTATCTCAAAATCTGATAAAGGAGTTGAAAGATTTTGGGTAAATAAAGATTATTGTGTTTATAATTCTAGTGGAGAGATAACAACTAATGCATCTAATTATAAAATAAGAAATGCTTTTAATGATTTTGATAAAAATATAAGCTATCCTGGGTATATAATTATAGGACCTAAATATTAATTAAATTTATTTATAAATAAATTTAATGATTAAACTTCTTGTTCGTCGATTTCAAAATAAAATTTTTCCCGTAATTTAGAAAGAACGTTGCACATAACATAATTAGTTTTATTATAAAAAAATATAGGTCTAAGACCTGTACTAATTAAACGCTCTTTTAAACTTATATTCTGATTAAATTTTTGTTCGGTAATATAGAATAAAAAAGAATAATTATCTTTATCTATAGAATTTATAACATCTTTAGAATCTATAACATCTTTATCTATATCTATATATTTTTTAGAATCTATAACATCTTTAGAATCTATAGCATCTTTAGAACATATATATTTTTTAGAATCTATAATTACAGGTATAGGAGATAAATTACTAAAACCATAAGTAAAATAGTTACTATATGTACTATATATATAAAGTCTTTGGAAAAATTTAGATACAAATCTTTTTTGTGAACGTGTCTGAGGAGATCCTATTTTTCTCCATTTTTCCTTCATATCTACTCTTTTATTGTGAAATTTTGTAGTTGCTGTTATAGCGTTAGAAGGCTTTATATTATAAAATGCGCATAATAAACACGCTACTAATATACCAGAACGACCATGACCACCTTTACAATGAATATATATTTTTTCTCCTTTATTTAAATTTTTAATTATATATTTTAATTTTAATATAAGAACAGAGAATGTTCTCCAATTAGTTGGTACTTTATTATCCTTTATTGGATAATGTATATATGTATAATCTGTATTATATGGAATGATTTTTGTCTCGTCTTTAAATGTTAAATCAACAAAAAATCTAACACCGTTTTTTTCTAATTCTTTCACCGAATCACATGTTGGGTAACTACCAAATAAAGCTTTATTAATCATAAAATAACTACAACGATTCATTATCTTTAATAAATTATATTATATGTTTTAATTTCATTTTTATTTATATTTATAAATAAATGAAAAACATTCATAATTATACAATTACAGAACTTAAAAAAATAGCTAAAGATAAAAAAATATCAAAGTATTCTCCTCTAAATAAGTATGAATTATATAATAGATTATCCGATAATAAAAATAAAGTTGCTTTTTGTTTTCTATTATACGATTCAATTCAACATTTAAATATTTGGGAAACATTTTTTAACGACGACCCTAATAAAATTAGTCATAATATATATACACATTTAAAAACGGTAACCGATAATACTCCTAAATGGATTAAAAAAGCTAAAGTAAGAACTGTTCGGACAGATTGGTGTGGGGAGGGTCTAATTAATGCGTTTGCTCAAATGTTAAAGAAAGCGTTAAAAAATAGTGATAATAAATATTTTGTCTTATTATCTGGATCATGTATTCCATTATATACATATAGAGAAACTATACAGAAAATAATGTCTTCAAAAAAGTCTAGAATATCGTATAAAAATATATCTGGTAATGTATTTGATGGTGAAAAGGGTGTTTATAACGCACATCAATGGGTTGTATTAAATAGAGATGTAGCTGAACAATACACAAGATTATATGACTCAAAAGATAATGAAGTTAAAACTTTTATAAAAGATTTCCGGAAATTATACAAGAAACATGGGGTAGTTGTAGGCAATAAAGGTGCTATAAAGTATGAAGATTCAACGTGGTTAGGAGGGTGTCCAGATGAAATTTATCCTATAAATTGGCTTCATTATGTATATGGGAAAGATTTATCTAAACACGTAAAGAAACAAATGTCTACTTATACATTTTGGGACTTTCAAAAAGATCCAGATCATCCGCACATATTCGATATGAAGTCTGTAAAAAAGATGAAAAATGAGATATGTAATACTGGTCATATTTTCGCAAGAAAATTTACAAAAGATGCTGCTAATTTTATAGCGATGAATTGTGGTAATAGAAATACTATTGTATATAAAGAATTAGTTGGACGAATTGGTAATCAAATGTTTCAATATGCGTCATCACTCGGTATAGCATATAAAAAATACGGAAAAGCGTGTATAATAACAGATACAGACTTAATTTCATATGATGAAATGAGAAAAGAGAAGGAAGATCTTATTAATGTATGTAAAGGTCCATTTAAAATTTGTAATTCTCTAAACATCTATTCAGATTTATTAACAGTTGTACCTGAAACTGGTTATGCTAAATACAATATTAAACCATTTATGGTTCCTGGAAATATTGAAATAGAAACAGATTTAGACCAAGGATTCTTACAATCTTATAAATATTTTAAAGATATAGAACCTATAGTTCGTAAAAAATTCAGATTTAAAAAATCTATTGAGAATAAAACTACAAAATTTTTAGAATCTATTAAGAATAATAATGAAACTATTATAGGTATTCATATAAGAAGAGGTGATCAACTAGGTCTTAAAGTATTAAATTTTCCTCGTATTTCGTATTTTAATAAATCAAGAAATTATTTCAAAGATATGTTTGGTCATAATGTAAAATTTGTAGTTGTTACAAATGATAGAAATTGGTGTAAGTCTAATTTGGAAAATAAGGATACTTCTATAGTACAACATACTAAGAATGCAATAGAAGATCTTTCTATATTAAGTAAATGTGACGGGGTGATTATGAGTATAGGAACATTTAGTTGGTGGGGTGCATGGTTATCTAACGGTCCAGTTATATATTATAAAAAGGAGTTTAATATGAAGAATAATGTGAATAAAAATGGTGTGAAAAAATCGGATTATTATTTGAAATCGTGGATTCCAATGAAATAATAAAATATAAATTTATTTATATAAATATATTTATATAAATAAATATGAGCTATAGATCTATATCTAATGTTGGAAGTTGTTCTGTAAATGAACCTTCAAATAATCCGTTAACATATTGTTTAACAACATCTCTTAATAATAGTTTTGCTCATGGAGCAATAGCTAATTCCCACTCAAGTAATACTAGTCGTAATTGTCAGGCTTTTATGGCAGATTATTGTGCTAAAAATGATAATGAATGGAATGAAAATGGGGTATGTGATATAATGTCTAGAAATATAAATAAACATTATGTAGACTTAGTACATTCGCATTCTTCTCCTATTAATAGTCATTATATAGATAATTTAACATACGGAGAAAAATTAATAAGAAACGCTGCGTCTAGAAAATACATATCAGAAATGAATAATGTATGTGAAATAAATAAAACCCCATTTGATCCTACATCTGCGTCAACTCCATTAGTAACATTATGGTCAGATAATTGTGTTCCTTTATACGAAGTAGATCCTAATGAAATAGATAATGATCCTGTTATGAATAGAATATTACAAAAACCTATAATAGAAATAGATATTTTAGTAAATATTTACAAAAATTCTGTTAAAAAAGGTATATTATACAAGTTAAAAGATACTAAATTATATAAGTTTTTTATGTTGAAAAATTTTCAAGATTATGTAAATAATTAATTATTAATAAATATTAAATTATATATCAATACAAGTAGATATATAATTTATCCTAGTCAACTTTTTCAACATCGTTTTTTATAGAAACTCTTATTTTTTTGTCTGTTTCATTCTTTTTGTTCACTTCTATATGTAATACCCCATTTTTAAAAATAGTTTTTATGTTATTTTTATTAGTAACACATATTGGTAGATTGATAATTCTATTAAATTTTCCGTATAATATTTCTTTTCTAAGAAATTTATCTTTATATATATTTTTTTTACTTCCTGATATATCTAGTTTGTTGTTATAAAAATCTATTATAATATCATCACTATTTACTCCAGGAATTTCTATTATAATATATAATTTTTCATCTGTATCTATCATATCAATAACTGGATGCCAAGAAGATTTATCTGTTAGTCCGGTGTTAATTAAATGTTGGAAAGCACCTCTCAAATCACCATCAGAATTTAAATTTTTAATTGCGTTTAAAAACGCTTCGTTAACTATAGACATTTATTTAAAATAGTTTAAATCTTAAGTCATAAATCATAAATTAGCATATTTATTTAATCTTGATATTACATTATTCATATTTGGACTTCCAACACTTCTATCACTACTTACACTTCCCATACTTCTATCACTACTTACTCGTCCAACACTACTTACTCTTCCAACACTTCTATGACTACTTACTCTTCCCATACTTCTATTGCTTAATTTATTACTATTCATATTTGGAGTATCTTTAAACATTGTAATAATATCAGATTTTTGGACATCATTGAAATTATTTTTTATTCCACTTCCTGTAATATCATGTACAGATTCAGCCGGTTTACTTTTGTTATATAAAAAGTAAATGACAACAATTCCAATGACAACAATTCCAATAATTAAACCTATTTTTAACCAATTAATTGATTTTTTAGGAGGGTTTTTATATTCTTCTTTAATAGTTCTCAATTTGTTAACAGAAGTAGGTTTCTTTATTTTAGGTTGCAATTCTTGTTTATTAATCTCAACTATAACTTTACATGGCTCTTCAGACTTTAATATTATATAATAGTTTTGGTGTATATTTTTATCAGAATTTATAGTTCCTGAAATACTCCCAGAAACATCTTTATATTTTATATCGGGGTTATTATCTAATGTTTGTTGATCGACAACTAACAATTTAAATTTTTTATCAGAAATACCTGTAACCTTGAAATCCGCTTTAAAGTTAATGCTATTACCATTTAAATCTATTAATTGTTGGATAGTTCCTATATCATATTCTTTTTTTGTATAAGTCATTCTTTATAGAAGCATATATAATTCTTTTAAACAGGTAATAAATAATTTAATGTCAAATTATTTACTAAAATATATTAATTTTTATCACTACTACCAAAACCTTTATCACATCTTTCAGTAACATCGATTTTTTCAGTTTCTTCCATATCATAAATTTCTGCTTTTCTTAATACTAACTGACATCGTTTAAATGGTAGTTTAATATCAGGCATTTTCTCATCAATCTTACATAAAGGAATCTTTAACGTTCCCGTATAATCAGGATCTATAATACCAATAGAATTAGCTAATATATATCCTGTCTTGCTAATAGAACTTCTAGGGATTATTTCTAGATAATAACCCATCGGAGGTCTTACAACAATACCAGTTTCAAACAACGTGACTTTATCCGAAATTTTTTTATAAACAGAAATAGCAGTTAAATCATATCCGATGTCTGTCTTGTGTGCTTTTGTGGGAATTTCAGCATTACTATCTTTAATAATAAAGTTAACAGTATTAGAACAACTCATTTATATATTTCACATAACTCTATAAATATATTTTAGTTATTATATAATAAAAAAAATGAAAAAATAAAATTATTATTTTAAATTTGTTAGAATACTATGTCATACTATTACCCAGAAAAGATTATTGATTCCAAATTTGTTGATAATAAAATCTATTATCATGTCAAATGGAAAGGACACAAACAAACTACGTGGGAACCAGAAGATCATATAGAACACCGTGCGGATCTTATAAGTGATCATAATGATATGATGTCGATTAACAATCTAAATTTAACTAAAAATGGTTATATTTATTGTAGAGTAAGCAGTAAAGAACAAGCAAAGTATGATAAAGGGCATACCAGTTTGGCTGTTCAAGAAAAAAGTATTCGTGACTATTGTGATAAGAATGAAATTAATGTTATAAAATGTGTAACGGAAGTTTATTCTGCAAGAAATATGGGGAAAATGAAAGGTTTACAATATTTATTAAATATTGCGTCACGTGGTCAGAAAATATACGTATATGATATTTCGAGATTTTCTAGAAATATTCACCACGGTTTGAATATTTTAGAGGAACTATCTAAAAAGACTATATCAGTATTTTCAGTAACAGAGGAAATAGATTGGACAAATTCACATGCTAAACATCAATTTAGATTATTATTATGTTCGTCTACTTATGAGTCGGAAAGGTTGTCTTTTAAAGTTAAACAATCCATCATTTACAGAAGAAATCAAGGACATTATATTGGTAGGGCACCGTTTGGGTATAAAACCGAATTTAATGATACAAGAATCAGACAATTGGTTGAAAACAAAGATGAAATGAAAATTATAGATAATATAACTAAGAAGTTTTATAATGAAAGTAAAAATTATAAAGAAATTAAAAAAGAACTTGTGAATGAAAAGGTGTTTTTTAGAGGTAAAGAACCAACTATTAACGGAATAAAACGTATTATAACGAAGACTAAAAAAGATTTTATTGGTGTAAGTGTAAACAGGACAAATCTAAAAACTAAACGTCAATCTAGAAGAAAAAAGCAATATTAACGAAACATTTTAAATTAACCTATTTTATAAAGATATATAATAATTATTATATATCTTAAGAATTATAACCATATAATAAATGCCTATTAGGAATGAAATAATCTACCCAATTTTTTTTGAATGTTGTGAATTTGCTCCTAATAATTTTTGGAAAAATATATTTGAAGATTTAGCATATGGAAAAACTCCTTATGGTACATATATTAACAAAGATTTCTTATGTTGTTCATACAAAGGGAAGGAATTTATCTATAAAATAGAAAGAAAGAACCCTGTTGTTATATATAACGATATTTATAAACTTTTAAAGAATAAAATGGGTGTATTATCTAATAAAGAAAAAATTAACAAGAGAAATAATTTTTACGATACTGAATCTAAAATTAAAGAACATAGATTAGAATGGTCAAAGATACGTAAAAAAAATATAAAAGATCTTTTACTAGAACGTTATGTTGTAGAGATGAAAAATAAATATAATTTATCTATAAAACAAGCGAAATATCTTAATTCTAAAATATTTATAGGATTAACATTTAAAATTATAACTCCTAAAGATATAATTTATGAAGACTTTAAGATAAAGAAAATAAAGGGTATTGAATTTGTAAATAAAAAGATAATACTCAAGATGAATATATATAAAAATAAATTAGGAATCTCTAATGAAATAGAACAAAAAAAAATACATATGTCAGATAATTGGAATAAATATCTTTTATGTATTAAAGAGTGTTAAATAATATTTAATATTATTTAACTTAAAGTAATTCACTTAATTTTAGAGACCAAAGACGTGAATATCTTATCACATCTTCCTTTTTAATAGAATCATCGTCTAATAACTTAAGTTTGTTAAATATATCAGTTACTTCTTTTTTATTTACTTGTGTACGTCCTTTATTTGTGGCTAAAAATCCTAATATATAAGCAGTTGGATTTACGAATTTAGAATCTATATTAATAATATCTAACATATTTGTATATCTACATAATTTATTTATATCATCTGGAAATATCTCAAATATATTTTGATTATTTAAGTTATAAGATACCATATTAATATTATGTTTGAGCCTTTCTAGAGGAGTTAGACGTAGTAATTCTCGTCTATATGCTTCTTTATCTTTAGAATCATAACTCACAGATATATAACCACATTCATTTACTGGTGTTGAGTGGACTAGTTGATCAAAAGTAGGTTGGTATATATCTTTTTGTTCTTCAGATATATATCCATCATTATCATCCCATATATTATTATCTATATCAAAATCATTATCTTCGAAATCATTATCTTCTTCATTTAGATTTTCCCATATATCCATTTATATAAAAAAAATATATTTTTATATAAATATATTTTTTAACAAGTTAATTTTTATTATACATCACAATTAAAATCCCAATTATCTGTATTACTCCCTTCTACAGTTGACGAAAAAGTGTATTCGGATACTCTTTTTTCAAAAAAGTTAGTCTTTCCTTCTATTGAAATCTTTTTCATAAAATCAAATGGATTATCTTCATTATAAATTTTGGAAAAACCAAATTGCACACACAATCTATCTGCTACGTAATGGATATATTGTTTCATTAAATCACTATTCATTCCAATTAATCTACAAGGTAAACTGTCACATATAAAAGTCTCTTCAATTTTTACAGCTTCTTTAAAAATGTCATGAACAATCTTTTCATCACATTTATTTTTAAGATGTTTATACACTAAAACTGCAAAATCTGTATGTTGACCTTCATCCCTTGAAATAAGTTCATTACTTGTACCAAGAGATTTAACCATTTTATTTCTATCTTTTAACCAAAATATAGCACAAAAACTTCCACTAAAAAACACCCCTTCTACGATAGCAAAAGCTATAATACGTTGCTCAAATGGTGTATCACTTGTCATCCATTTTTTAGCCCAATTAGCTTTTTGAGTTACACATGGAATATTATCAATAGCATTAAATAAAAATTCTTTCCTTTTAGGGTTTTTAATAAGCGTGTCGATAAGAAGAGAATATACCTGACCGTGAACATTCTCCATTGCTCCTTGTAATGCGTAAAAATTACGGGCCTCTGGTGCTTTAATTTCGGTAGAAAATCTAGACATTATATTTTCTAAAACTATCCCATCTGCTCCAGCAAAAAACGCTAGAATATGTTCTATAAAATATTTTTCATCTTCTGTTAATTTTTCCCAATCTTCCAAGTCAGCACTATAATCTATTTCTTTTGCTGTCCAAAAACTTCCTTCTTGAACATCATAAGCTTTTTGTAATTCTGGGAATTTATATGGAAGCTGTGTAAACCTTGAATTATCTTCTTTCAATAATGGTTCTTCGAATCTTTTTAATGACATTTATAATTAAAAAGATTTTATAAAAATTAAATCAATTTTATAAAATATAAAAGTGTAAAAAAATATTGTTTAATAAATGATATAAATACATGATTCAAGTTTAATTTTATCAAAGAGTTGAAAAGTTAAAATAAATAGAAAATATATTTATATAATATCATACATATTCTTACAAATATCTTTCGTAATTTAATTTTATATATGTCTAGAGTATTAAATTTTTATTATTTTAAAAAATACAAAGTCCCTAAATAACTTAGTGTGAACCCTAGAGATGTGGATCTCATATTTATATCACCTTCAATAATAACAATATAATTAAAATATAATACGCTAAATAATGAAAAACAAGTTAAAGAATCATTAATAAACTGGATATTAAACTGGTGTGATATTATATTCAAAGGGAAAAGTGAAAACTTTTCAAGAAGAATACCACCCAAGAAATTTTTTATAATAGTTCTCATAAAATTATCTGTTTATTATTTTTTCTTCTCCTTATCCTTTTCAATTTTTTATTTACAGATTTTTTATTTTTTTTTATTTTTAATTTCTCGTCTTTGAATGATAACATGAGTGTGGTTGTTTGGATCTGATCCTTGTTCATTTTTTTGTAATAATTGTAATCGTCGTTAAATTTGAAATATGAAAACATAGATGGAACAGATATAGAAGGAACAGGTGCATGTTCCCACATTTTATTGAATAAAAAAGAGTAATCATAGTTTCTTGGGTCTATATAACTTAATATAAAATCATATAAACGTGTAATATAACTTATGGTATAACTTTTGGTATAACTTTTAACATTTTGATAAAGTATAGCACCGGCACCTCCTAATAATTCATTTAATTTAAAAGCGGAAATAGAACCCATATTATATAGATTTGTTAGTATATAGGCGGCTGCGTTCCAAATACAATTATAAATAGCTGGATAAGTGTCTTTACAAACTATGGATACAGAAATGAATACAAGTATTACTAATATAAGCATTAGAATAGACCATATTTTATATGCATAGTTTCCAAATAAAATCATAAATCCATTCCATGCTGGTTTTATAACTATAATTTTTAACAATTTAAGAGGTGTTTTAACTAATTCTTTTGCTAGTAATTTTGGCCCCCCTTTTATGTATCTACTCATTAAGTCTTTCCATTTTTCTTCTCCTAAAGTTCTTTTAGCAGCTCTTTCAACAGTATTCATTTGTCTTTTTATTTCTTGGTTGTCTTTATGTACTTTATTTACTTCTTGGGTAATTAGAGACATTGCCTTAGAAATTGAATCAAGAGCATCATGTGTTTTATCTTGAGATACACTTAATTTTTTGTTGTCTGGTGTTACATATTGTGGATTTTGAGGATCGTTTTTGATTTGCTGTTTAACTAAGCCTAATGATTCTTTCACGGTGTCCATTAATATAAGTTTTATTTCATTTTCCGATGAAAGACCAAATAGATCAACCATTCTTTTTTCTAATGAATTTTTACTTACAGTTTTCTCTCCAGTTCTTGATAAATTTTCTATTCTTTTTTCCCATTCAATTATTTCAGGTTTAATATTTTCAACCATACTACTAACGTTTTTCATTTCAGTTACAACTGTCGGATTACTTTTTACAACTTTTTTTATCCTTAATTCCTGTCTTTTTTTCATATTATATATTGTTTGAGCTATTTTTTTTTCTACTTGTTTCTTATCTCTCCCTGAACACCATTTTCGTCCATGTGAAACTCGTTCTTTTTCGTTGCCTGTACATGGTAATGGACGGGCACACGCCCAAGTCTTTCCCTGAGTTTTACTAGGCATAGAACAATCTTTATTAATACTACATTCTAGTAATTTTGCACAATCTTCATCTGTAATGCCTTGTTCTTTTAATGTTTCTTTTTGTATTTTATCTAAATTTTTCAGCTTTATTTCTAAAACTGCGGTCATCTTAATTATTTCACGTTTTTCTTTTTCCTTTTTTGTTAACTCTCTTTCAGCTATATATCTATCTACACTTTTAACGGTGTTTTTAATTTCTCGTATATTTTTATTATCATCAGACTTTTTAAATGATTTACCTATAAAAGGTTTGTTTGTTGATTTTTTTATCATTTGTATTATACACATATAAAAAATAAACTTTTTATTATTTAGATTTTAAGAAATTTATACCTAAAAAGTATTTTATAACTATTTTACAGTAATGATTAAGATACATATCTCCATTATTTATAATATCTTTTAAACATTTTAATTTTATCCATGTTATACCATTAGCGTCGTTGTCATCATTATTACTCTGTACATTAATATCTCTATAATCCATTTCAATGTAATAGTATATTGCCCTGTTTTTCACATTTACTTTATGTGTTTTATCTGTAAGTTTTACATACAATCCGGTTTCTTCTTTTACTTCTCTAATAGCACATTCCATAGATGTCTCAGATTTTTTCATTGTGCCCTTAGGAGGACCCCATAAATTACCTCTTGATTGTACAAGTAATATACGATCAGTTTTAGGATCGTAAATGAAAACGCCAGCCTTTTTATAATTACTATTAAATCCTTTATTATTACCTTTATAAAATGTTGTATGTATTTTACAACATTTATTTTTACAATGACATACTTCAGTATACATAATTATCTAATTATATATACAAATCTTCTTAAATATTAGATTTCTAAATAATGAACATTTAATGGTGTTTTACGTCCAATACGGTTTGCACGACCTAATACTTGATTAATCATATTGTCGTCCATATCGTGATAAATAATTATATCAGAGCATTCTTGTAAGTTAATTCCGGACCCATTAAAACGTGAATTTAAAAAGATAACATTAATATTGCCATTTTTAAAGCTTTTAATGTTTCTTTCTCTTTGGGATATGCCACCCTTTATTTCTATAAATTTTATGTTGTTTTTTGTCAATTCTTTTCTAATAGGAAAAAATGTACAATCCCAAGATGAAAATATTATAAACTTACCATCACTTTTTGATTTTATTATATCTAACAATGTATTTATCTTTGTTTTTATTTTTGACGGTTTTTTAATAATATTTTGTTGTTTTTCATTACAATTTATATAAACAAGGTCTCTAATTGACACATTTTTTCTACATAATGGACAAGTAGAGTTGTCTTTTAACCAAGTTAAAAGACATTTACCACAGAATATATTTTGACATTCAGGTTCCATAATAGGATCTGTAATCTTTTCAAAACATATATTACAATCACCATTTAACATATTATTATATCTTTTATCTAATTCATCTATCTGTTTTTGTACACGTTTGATTTTTTCTTTAGCCTTTACTATCTGTTTTTCTTTATTATGTTTAATTGATACTTGTAGATAAGCATCAATTTGGTCAAGTTCTTCGATCTTCTTTTTCTTCACTAGTTCAGTTATGTTTTTAGTTTCTCCTCCACCTAATTCTTTAATAACATCCTGTATATTACCAGCTGATATCATTTCAGACAATCTTTTAGAAATAAAACCATTTAATGTCTTATATACTGGATTGTAACATTTATAGTACAAATTATTTGTTGTTGGCATATTAAAGGAATATTCTATGTATTTTTCATCGTTTTTTATTATCATATGTCTAAATTTATATTCTAATGTTTGTGGAAATATACAATGATTTATTAAATCTTTAATAAAACTTTTTCGACAATTCATATGTGTATTCTGGATAGCATTAGGCGTTGAAGTTACTAACCAAATAAAACCTGCATAAATTGGTTTCATAGCAGGAACCTTCATATGTCCTGGTTCGTCATAAATAAATCTTTTCCATGCCATATTAAAATATTTACAAATAAGATAATTATACATAGTAGGGGTTACTAATGCTACATCATAATTTTCTATTTCAAGAATATCTATAGATTTTCTTGATGATAATATACAAACTTTTAGTGTAAATTTATCTAATTCACTTTTCCATTGAGATATTATTGATTGACTAGCTAAAACTAAAGTACAATTTATCTTATTAAATTCTGAATATTTTTTAGTAATTATTCTACCATTTGCGAATGAATTTATTTCAGGTAATCTATAAGGAGTTTTTACATCCCATTTCATCTTATCTCTATATATAAGAGTTATCATAGATAATGTTTTTCCGTATCCTGTCTTATCAGCATTTATTCCTATATTAGTTTCAATAATACAGTAATCTGTTTTAACACTTTTATTTTTCTCGAACAATTCCATATTAAAAACGCTTGTTAATTGATGAGGTAACAGAGATATATTTATGTTTTTTGGTTGTATTATTTTAGGTATATTTAAGAAATATTGATCATTATTGTTACTATTCATATTTATATAATATTGACGATTTTTTAAGTTAAATAATAGCATTAAATATAATTGAATTTACAAAAATTCAATTAAAATGATTTATAATTTTAGTATATCTATTAATCAGTTATAAACTTAATAGCATTATCATAAAAGTATCTACCATAATACATATTTGATTTTATCAATTTTTTAATATATAAATAAAAATATAAAAATATTATTAATATAAATGACTTGTCATTCATATTCAAAAGAATGTGATTTTATTAAAGAAAATGGCATAAAACCTTGTTGTGTGTCCCATTTATTAGAGATTTTCGAAAAACTTTCAAAAATATTAAGAGATAATAATATTTTTTTCTATATAACATATGGAACACTATTAGGACATGAACGTCATAACGGTATAATTCCGTGGGATGACGATTTAGATATTATGTGCCTTGGTAAAGACAAAATGAAAATATTATATTTATGTCAATTATTATTGCCAGATTATGATGTTAAAAGAGTAACTGGTGGTAAAACAAAACAAAAATATCCAGAATATGATTATTGTTCAATTTATTATAGTAAATCAAACAGAAATCATGTAGATATAGGATTTTTAGAACAAATTGATGATAATTACTTTATTGATTCTACTGTAAATCAAGCAAAATATATAAAAGAAAAAGGGAGAATATATGATTATAAGGGGTGGATAGTTCCTATAAAATATCTACTTCCTTTAAAAGAAATAGAATTTTATAATATAAAATGTTATAAACCTAATAAGTCTATAGAATTGCTAAAATTTTGGTATAACGAAGATGTTATGTATCAAACATACATTAAAGACCGACATATTGCTGGTAACATAGGTGATTTGGTAAAATCAGATAAAAATATATTTATACCAGCAATCCCATTAAAAAATCCTAAAGTAATTATTAAACCTACTTCAAATCATATTTATAAAGTATTAATAATAAATATTGAAAAGCGTAAAGATAGACTTTATCAAACAATTGAACAATGTAATAAAATAAATGTATATAGCGAACAACAAAAGGCTGTTGAAGGACATACATTAAATAAGGAAAATTTAATATCATCAGGGGTTATAAAAAATAAAAATATGCACATAAATGAATATGGATGTTATCTATCACATGTAAATTGTCTTTTAAAAATTTCAAATGATACAAACAAGAATAATTTATATATAATTGTAGAAGATGATATAGAATTTATTGACTCTTTTAATAGAATTATAAATGATAATATTAAATATATAAGAGAAAATGAAGGAATATATTTGTTAGGGGGAATTTTATATAATAAAAATCAATACAATCAAATACACAAAAATATATACGACGTAGGACTTAGTACTGGTACATGGGCATATTTATTAAATTCGACAATTGCAAAAAAAATATTGGATAATATATTACCTATTATTTTACCATATGATTTAGTAGTTACAGTTCCTAATGATTTAGATAAATATCCAACTAATAAACAGTATAGTGATGTATTATATAAGAAAATAAAAAAATATTGTATATTTGATAATAATAATAAAATATTTGATAATAATAGGTTTGGCATAGTGAAAGAACTTAGTACAGGTAGAAATGAATCTTCATCGTCAACCGACTACATACATACCAGTAAAAATGTTAATATAAGTAAAAATGATAATGTTAATATAAGTAAAAATGATAGTAATCTTAAATTTAAATTGGGTATAACTATAGCTATAGTTATAATTATATCTGTAGTTATAGCTATAGTTATAAATACTAAGAAATTTAAATAAAGTTATTAATAATATCATTTATGTATAAAAACCGTAGATTATTATTTAAAAATTTTATATAAAATTTTTAAAAGATGAATAATGTTGTGACGATTTAAAAATTTTAACCAAGTTCCTTAAAAAAATTAATAGCACTACTATAAAAATATTTACCATAATACTTATTTGATTTTATAACTTTTTCATAGTGATCTAAAATTACAGGGTCGAAATTTCCAGGATCATTTCCACACCCAAGCGTTGTAATTGTAGATTTAGATACACATAAGTTGTATTTTTTTTTATTTTCTAATAGTTCATTTTTCTTTTTATTAATTTTCACAATTTCTGCGTCAATATCTTTAAATAAAACAGGTTTAAGTGGTTTTATACAACCATATCTAAGAGAGTTAACAGGGTTTAATTTACATGGAGTATATTGCAAATTATATGTATACGTATATTGAGCTGATTGAACTGCATCATAAAGATATCCTGCATTATATAAAGCTTTAAACAAAGACTTATAACCATATAAAGCTCTTTCAGGATTTATATTATCAACTATATCTGATACTACTATGGTTGTCGTCTTTTTACTGTATTTTGGTAGTAACATTAACGTTTCTTTAACTGGTTTTTTAAATTTTACTATATCGTAAAAGTCATCACGTACATGAGTCCATCCATTATCAAATCGTGTAGAAAAAACTTGTTTCACATTACCCATTGGATTTTCAGTATTGAAAATTTCAGGTTCAAATAACATAAAACTTATATTTCCTAATACAAATAATGCTGTAAATAGTTTAAGTAATTTATAAAAAGGACTTGCCATCATTTTTATCCCACCATACGCTAATTTATAGAAAACAGTATATACAAACATTGAAAAAACCGCAAAAGGTAAAGTAATTGGCATTGTAAGATAACCTGCGACACCCATTAAAGAATAATATTTAAGAGATGACATAAACATATTTTTAATTCTAGATGGCCATTGTGAAAGAGGTAAATCTATTAGATTTTTAGAAGCCAATCCTTGTTCTTCCAAACGTTCGTTTGCATCTGTTACCCCTACAAAAATTTTTTTATTCATTCTTAATCCCTCCATTCCTAGATTCGTAAGTTCTTTATGATTTAATCGTCTTTCTTCCATTTGTATTTGGTTGTTTTTAGCTGCCTGTATTGCTACTTGACTTAATTTATATTCAATTTTTTTATTTATTAAATCATTATCATCATCTTGTATCTTATGACCTTCAAATAATGATTTTCGAATTTCGTCATCTCTCTTTTCCTGTATAGGTGTCTGTCTCTGTCTCTGTGCCTGTATCTGTCTGTCTTCATTCATACCAAATACAACAGTCTTATTAATTTTAGTATTATATTGTTTACTTATAACAGGAGTTTCTGTTTTCATTTTAAGAAAACTTGATTTATATTTTTCTATACGATTGATCATAACTGCCGCAGTTATTTTTTTCCTCAAGTATACTTGATAGAATGCAAATAGCTTATTATTTTTTTCAACAATACCCTTTTTAATTTTTTTCTTTACAAGTAACTGATTTGTAGTGATTACTATCTCTAAAACAAACTTGTCTATATTAGTTAACTGTAAAAAATCTGTAACAGATTTTTCAGCATTTGTGTAATAATAATTACCATTTATGTTTGCCTTTCTCATTTATTATATATAAAAATATTTTTATATATAATAAATGAGAAAAAGTGTATATAAAAAATCTGTTGATCTTTATTCACATAAAGATCATATTGATAAAGTTATATACAGAGATTATGTTTACAACGATAATGACGAAAATATAAACGATAATGACGAAAATATACATAAAGATTATGTTAATAATAGCCCAGAAGAAAATATAGAAAAATATGAATACTATAAAACAATATCAAAAAATCATGAAAAAGACGTAAATATACGAGTTAATAATATTAATGAAAACTTGACAAATAATAAAAATATCGAAATATGTGATGACAAAAATGATAAAGATTGTATACAAATAAATTGGGATATGTTAAAAACTATTAATAAATCAGACCCTACTATTTGGGGGCCCACACTATGGTTTTCATTACATAATGGAGCAGCTAAATATCCTACGTCAGCATCAAAATTAACAAAAGAAAGAATGAAAGGGTATATTGAAGGCATTCCTTATATTTTACCGTGTAAAGAATGTCAAATACATGCTAGTGATTATATAAGTAACAATAAAGATAATTTGGAACTTATTTGTAGTACTAGAGATAATTTATTTAATTTTTTTGTTGATTTTCACAATGAGGTAAATAAAAGAAAAAATAAGAAAACAATTACATATGAAGATGCTAAAAAAATATATTTACATTAATATAAATACTACACAATGAATAAAAAATATAATATTCTATTAATAATTTTGTTAATAATATTAAGTATAATTTTATACTATTTCATTTATAGAAATAATTCAAAAAAATGTAAATATAAATCCAATCCCATAACTACAGAAAAACTTTTTCAAACAACCGATGAATGTGCAGAAGAAGGTCAAGATATATATAATCCTACTTTATTTCCATCTACTAAACACCCACTGAGATGTTGTGATAATCAAGAAGCTGTTCTTACTGATAATAAATATATATGTCCTCCAAATAAACATAATTCGGCAATAATTTCAGGAAAGTTTCCAGTATTAAAAAAATTTAATCTTACATTAGACGAATTTGATGTTCAAGAAATGTCTGATATAGGGTCAACAAATAGTTGTGCCAAATATACAAAAGACGGTGTATTTGAACGGGATCGAAATATAGTATTAAAAGTTTCACAATTGTGCGGAAAAGGTAAATGTATTCACTCAGGTAGAATGAATAGTAAAGACGCTTTTAAATATGGAATATTCGAAATAGATGCAAAGGTTCCTAAATGTAACGAAGTATTTCCAGCAATTTGGTTATTACCAGTAACAGAAAAATCTTATGGAAATTGGCCGTGTCAAGGGGAAATAGATATAATGGAAACAACTGATACAATGCCTTGGTCAACATTTAATATAGTATCCGGACAAGGACGTGATGCTAACTTAAAAGGTTCGTCTAATTGTTCTTCAAATGATTGTAATAATTGTTATCCATATTGTTTACATTCAACTATAGTTAATTGGTCTGATAGTAGACTGTATGTTGAACCAGCAGATTGTAAAAATAAATCTTGGAGTACTCATAAATTTGTTCTGTATTGGGGGCCTGGAAGACTTATATCAT
>Ga0115006_10000542_pt1 | contig 20907 bp, 8 predicted proteins | sample ArcOceMetagenome_3_FD_88943 | JGI IMG/M metagenome (GOLD analysis project Ga0115006, IMG submission 88943) | Marine eukaryotic phytoplankton communities from Arctic Ocean - Arctic Ocean- Svalbard ARC20M Metagenome | ecosystem: Environmental > Aquatic > Marine > Oceanic | place: Arctic Ocean...
ACTGACATCTCCCTCAGGTCTTTGGATATTTTCAGGAGTGGGAAGCGATTCAAGGACTTGCTGTCGCTATGAACGTGTCATCTGAAAATGGAACAGAACCTGCAGTCCAGTTCAAGTTTGAAATATCCGAAACTTTGTATTGTGCTTGCAACTCAACACAGCCCTTTACAGCCTGCGCCTCTAGTTGTGAGCGCACCGGGCTAGTGATCGTAGCAGTAGTGTCCGCAGTCAGCAATCTGCTGCAAAGCACAAGGACGATAGAGGTGGTTCTTCCTGACTTCCGCAATGAGCTTGAAGAGCCGAGATTCCTGTTTGGAGACCGTGGTCCCCGTGGGTTCTCCGTTGCCTGGCAGACAGGGGAAGATCGGGTTGCGTCAGTTCTATCTGGCAATGGCTTGCTGTCTGTGTCCGTTACGGCTCCACTTACCGTCAAACCATTCAATTCTTTTGAATTCGTGAACATCATGAGGTACTCACCAGGAGTTGTCAACACGATCGCAGAAGTTGAATTGTCGTTTTCTTCCTTTTTCGAACTTCAAGGGCATGAACCCATCACTTTGACACTTCCGGGCTTTGAAGGCTCACAATCGAAAACCCTGGAAACGTTGGAAGGACGGAACGGATCTTTATTCGGCGCTGCGTGGTACCCTGATCGGGGGCATCTTGTACTGTACCTGCGGTGCGCAGGCTCAACATTCCCGGAGCGTCAGCACGTGCACCTAATTTTGCCAACCGAATTGGGAATTCGTTTGCCAACAGCAGGCATTGAGGCTGATGATCCTTCACTCACCATAACCTCACCGACTTCTCCTCCCAAGGTGAGGCCTACATTTTGTTGTATTCTCGTTTTTGCTGTCTCACATTCTGACGATTCACACTTGTTGCCCACACAGGCCATTGCCCACTCCCCCGGTCTGGGGGCGTTCTCAAGCACGGAAGTCAATTTTTTTCCTCCGGCAGCAAGCAGCGTTTCTCGGATCGTCCTCAAATTCACACCACACATGGTGGGTACACACTTGTGCGTGTTAGCTTTGTACTGTTTTCTTGGTAAATAGCTCTACAGCACGTGCATGTGCAGTAAAATTGATTACCGTCCTGAAAACAAAATTGTCGTTTGCCAACAAAATACAGGATATTCTGGCGGGCTCTCAAATGTCGCTGTTTCTTCCCGGATTTGGAGGTGAAAACAGGTCATAATCACAAGGGTCTGTTGTGCGTTTATTTGAAAAATGTTTACAACCCTGTCAAAATGATGCGCGTGCTGTCCTACATCTTCATGTGTGTATATAATGTTTTGTTGTTTGCGCGCAAAACAGGGAGTGGGAGACTCATCCGAGCGGAGATTACGAAGTCTCTTGGGAACGAAATCGCCGGACCCAGCAAACAATCTATTGCCAGACTGTCACGCATTACCCCGTGCCAGCAAGATGCTCAACAAAGAGCCTCGCAGTGGACATTGAGAATTCTGCTGAAACAGAGATCAATTTGGTGATGAATGCGGTAAAGGTTCGGTTCTCAGCAACGTATCCCGCCTTTCAGAGCGTGACGATTGAGGTGCTGCAAGATTTCAACATCTCTCTCCCTGAATATGGCAATTCGGTCAACAATAAGAACCTGCAAATATCCTGTGACACGCCGAATCGGCCTGTGCAAGTTCCGTTTTCAATCGAGCTCTCACCTGGCATCATGAATCCTGGGATCATCGCTTATTTTGAAATGTCATTCAGTCATTCAAACAACCCTCCCATGGCGGGCAACGCGTGTGAAATGAGCATTCTATTCATGCCAGAGATGACGCTCTCAGCAGGCGATGCTGTTTTCTTTTCATTGCCAGGTTTCATGAGAGATGAAAACGCGCCCCTGTCATTCAACGCCAATGTCGAATCGTTTTCCTCGTCTGCTTCTTGGGATCCCGCTACCCAGGGGCTTCTGATGCAGGTTGTAGACACGCTGCGCGGGTCGACACTAACGGCCATGACGGTTTCAGGGATTCGTCTCCCCGTCAATGGTGTAACGCTAAACCAGAGGACAATCACCATGTCGGTTGATGCAGCTTCAGGCTCAGTCAACTCTCAACCTGTCACATATTGTCCTGCAGTATATCAGGTTGGATCAATGGAGACTGCCCGTCTGTCCTTTGAGAGCAATGTAACCCGGTGTACAGAGAGATTTGGCGGATTCGAATACCCTGGGTTTGAAACAGATCGACAGTACGAGCTGCCTCAAGTGCATTGTGATGAGACTCTGCAGGATGTAGGTCGTGTCGGCACAAACACTACGATCCTGTTTTCTTTTGTCCCTCGGATGCAGCTATTTGCCACAGACACGATCTCGCTCCACCTCACTAATTTTACAGGCAGCAGGCCGGTGGTAAATGGATCAAACGAAACGAATATGAACCTAACCGTCACCAGCATCCCTGCTGGGCTGATTACTAATGCCTCCTGGACCAGAGCTACACATACCCTAACCTTCACCATCGACAGATTCTTGGCGGCGTTTCACCAGGCGTCAGTTCGAGTTGACAGTACCTACGGGATCAAGCTGCCCATGGGTGGTTTGGAGCTGAATGATCCATCACTTTCAATCTCAAGCACTGCTGGAGCTGGACCCTTTTCATTCGCACAGAGCATAACATGCGATGCTGTTGGTACCTTTACGCTACACTCATCAGCGCAGGAGGCTGGCCCAGGCGTCAGCATCCTGCAACAACGAATGTCTCCTCATCTCTCTTTCCCCGGAGGCAGAGGGGGGGAAGTGACGGCTTTGGTCTTTTCATATACCACCTATTACCCAATGGATGAAAACGAGGTTATTCATTTGCATCTTCCCGGCTTTACTGGACCATTAGGCGCGGGCGGACTTCCGAGAAAATTTTCGACCTCATCCGAACCTGTCTATTGTGGGGATGACTCTGACGTTTTTGGATGTACCCCCAAGTACATGGAAGCTTCTTGGAGCACAGGCAATATTCTGTCGCTCACGCTGAAGTCTAGAACTAAGATGGATGCCGGCGAGACGGCGACCATTTTTGTGCCATCGCAGGCCAACATCGCTCTACCTCGCGAAGGTGTTCTCCAGAACCAGCTCACACTCTCAGTAAGAAACATCGCCGCACGTGGAGGATTTGCGTGGACACCGATCCGCACGATCGATCCCGTGACACTCTTTGAGCAGAGACTGTTGCCTCTGCCCTGTGACCTGGAGGCACATTGCCCATTTCCTACAAACCCCATAACCAGCGAGCTGGTTCGTCCTATTCTGTCATTTGACCCACCAAAAGCTGGGGTATCCATGGCGTTTACGGTGTCTCTAGTATCTCGATACAATCTTGTTCCGGGAGATGTTATTGAACTCAAGCTGGAGAATTTTGGGCCGACCTCGGAAATTGAGCACATCATTGCCGACACTTCAAACATGAATGGAAATCTCTCAGGCAGCTGGCTTGGCCAAACAAAGCTTGATAAGGTTCTTCGGCTCGAGGTGTGGGGAGATGCTCTCCCCCGAAACATTAGTTTTAGAATTCCAAGTTTCTATGGTTTCAGCATGCCACTGAAGGGTAACCCAATGAATTCATTAGGGAACATTGTGCGAATTATCCAAGGCGAAGACTACAGTGAGGCATCTTGCATCTCACCGGCAGTCGGAGCCTTCTCTGTGACGGTTTTGGAGTACGATACGTGTGCCAACCATGCAGATAGCCCGGACAAGTCAAGATGCTGCAACCCCTTGACTCCGTTCTCACCGGCACAGATTTCATTCTCCTTCAGATCTCATATGATGCTAAATCCTGGCGATTCTATCACTCTGCACCTTCCTGGGTTCAGCTCGCTGGGCTCGCATGATTTTGAGAATCATCACATCACATCATTGCCGACAGGTTCTGTACAAGGAGCCTCGTGGATTGAGAATACCACTGAACTCACCGTGCATGTCGTACAAGCCATAGATAAGGAGAGCAACGTGCAAGTTACTTTGCCGATTGCAGCTGGAGTACGACTGCCTTCAAGTGGCATAGCCATGAGTTCATCATTGCTGACTTTTCGAGTGAGCGCCTTGCATGGAATGGTACTTGCTACCTCCATTCAATCTTCACCTGCAGTACAAACTATACCTGCAGACTCTAGTATCAATTTTGATCCTATCGTTCCCAACGATGTCATGAACGTTAATATTCGATTCACCCCTCTCGCCCCGAGACTACCAGGATCGTCTCTCTGTATGGAAAATGAAGTAGTTTTTCGACCTGGAGATCGGATTATGCTGTCCTTGCCAACATTCCGTGCTGATCCAATAATGAAATACATTGGATACTACTCTGCGGTTGCAAATCGTGTAGACCCGTTCGGTAAAAACTCAACTGCGGTCGTCATCACAAGATTCTCCAGTGTTCCGTCCGATGTGATTGGTGAGATTCAGTGGTTCGATGAACCCAAGTTGCTTGTGCTTATAGTAGCAGAAGACTTGTACTCGGCAGGCCCTGTCTTGGTTGCTATACCAAAAGAAGCGGGTCTTATTTCCACCAAAAACGTAGCTGCAAATACTCCTAGCCACACCATACATGCAATCATCAACGATTTTTACGTGCCCTCGACTCCTATTCTTCAGTCAGGTCTCATTCGTGCATATGGATCCGTGGTGCAGTCGAGCATCCGGTTCACCCCCGCCTCTACTCTTCTTGTACCGAGACCTGAGGATATTTCAGCGCAAATCGCGTTTTCAGTTGACTTGGACCTGATCAGAGGTGATTTTGTCGATTTCATTCTGCCTGCATTCAGGGTGGCAGGCAGCGCACCAGGCGTCAAGTGGCAGAGGATCGGAGCCGAGGAACCTGCTGGGGGCCGGCTGCTGACCAATACAGGACTGTCAAACGCTTTGGCAACACTTCAAACTGAGTTCACGATAAGAGAGTGGGAAGCTTTTGGAATTGTCGACCTCAGAAGCAACGACTATATCTTGGCAGGTGATTCCTACTTTGAACCAGCAGGGGAATCGTTCGATGTGCACAAGATTGCAGTCACTAGCGAACCCATCGAGTGTTTTGACCATCCTTTACGGTGCGAGGGAAACATACTGGAGGCGTTTTGGTACCGCTCAGAGTTCCGGTTGTCCCTTCGTCTCCAGCGCAACATGCAAGCTTTCGAAAATATAACGGTCTTTATCCCGGTGGATTCGGAAATGAAGGTGCCAGAGTATGGACTTACGGCATTTGTTGCAAGTATGCGCCTGAGAGCCGTGGTGTCCAACGGGGTGATCCCGGACGATACACTCCATTACATTCAGCCCGTAGGCTACTTCAGAGAAGCGCCTAATCTTGAGTACGATATTCCGCCCGGCGGTGAGCCAATGTCCTTGTCCGTGTCTTTTACAGCCAATCTCCATCTCTTTAAAGATGACATGGCCTCAATCCTCATGTCTGGATTTGAATTGTCTGAACAGAGCTCAGCAATCGTGCCAGTAGAGCCCGTCTGCGCTCTCGCAAAGGCAAGCTGGAGCAATCGCCGACTCAACATCACTTTCGGCAGCACCATCCAGCCTGGAGACGCGAGGACCGTTCGCATTCCGAAGGCGCTTGGGTTGACGATCCCGACCTTTGGAATTCCGAATACGCCTCCAGAAGTAAATTTCCCGGACTACCGGAGTGATTTGAATGGGTCACCGGGTTTGGTCAATGTTCAGCCGGCTGGCAGCATGTTTGACACTCGTCTTTGCGTACTCAGCAACGTTGTTGGGGTCCCTACAAAAATCAAGGTCCTTTTCAATATTAGTATCCCCATGACTTTTGGCGACGTTGTTTCTGTCTACCTGCCTGAGTTCATTGCAACGTCGAAGCCGAATTTCCAGGCACGTGGCTCGATGTTCATGTCTCAGAGGTTGGGGTGTGATGTACCTGAGGAGGAACTTACTCTGTTCTTTCCACCACCATTAGCCAGCTGGAATGCGGCGACGTCTACCCTCACCTTTCTGCTTGCAAGCTCTGCAGACCCATTTATGTACTACCACTTTCAGCTAGACGAGTTCTTAGAGATTGGAATGCTTGGACTGCGAACACAGAACAATCCAGATTATGTTATTTCAATATCAAGCGAAATTCCAGTCGGCCTGACAAGGATCGAGTTTTCGCCTGGTGCTGGTGCGTTCATGCACTCATCTCTCGGATTTTTGCAAAGCTTGTCAAACGAGGACGTGGATGTCGTCCTTCAGTTTCAGTACTCCTTAGACTTTCAAGCCGGTGAGCGAGTCGTATTTGAACTGCCAGGATACAATCTGCGCTCTAGGTTTAGCAACGTTTTGGACGTGGAGGCTGCCTCGTCGAATCCTGACAACGCAGACGCAGCGGTTGAAATCATGTTCAACGGCGCTGGTGTCAGCAGCAAATACTTTCCTTCGGGCGTTTGGATCCCCTTCGCATCTCCCCCGCGGCTGGAGCTTGAATGTGCGGAGCTTGTCACGCGGGGAAGACTAATGCAGATTGTTGTTCCACGCGCGGTTGGCGTTTGGCTTCCGTGGAAGGGTGTTAACGCAGCTGAGGATGTAGGGAACCTAAAGATTTCAACGAATGCGATTGCTGCTCCAGTTCCGCCAACGACAATTTTGTCGTTAGAGGCGGTGGGCTCATTTGCGCGTTCGGAAAAAATTGAATTTAGTGCAGATGTGGCTGGAGCTGTCAGCGCTATTTCCATTTCTTTCACGTCTGAATTAGAAATTGAGACAGGCGCGCGGCTTGATGTTGCGCTTCGAGGTTGGACACGATTCGATAATAGTAACACACAGCTCTACGTGCAGGGTGAGCAAGAGGTGGACCATCCGAATCAAATATCGATTGGATCACACGTGTTGGCACTAAATCGGGAAAACGAACCGCCAACATGGGAACAGGGTGAAGTAATCGACATCACAGACGATGGCTTTGAAATCCGTTTCAACTCAGTCTTTGGTAGTGCATACATGGTTCAAGACCTGCGAGACCTGAAGCTCTTTGGAATGATTGAGTTCAATACGCTGAAATGGCATCCGGAGACACAAATGCTACAGATGTACTTGGCTTTTCCAGTGAGACCTAAAAGAAAGGTTACGTTACGTCTACCTGTGACACACGGATTCCGTATTCCGATCACGGGTGTAGTTCCGACTGAGTCCTACCAGTCCAATTGCCGATGTGGCACGGCTTGGACTGCCTGTGACTGTGCCGACGTCCTATATAGGTTACACTCCGAAACTGGACCCATAGATCCAAGGCCCTTTACGGTCGTCCCGGGCATCGGGATCTTCATGTTGTCATCTCTTGCATTTTATCCTCCTGTAGCACCGTATCGGCTGGGACAAATCTATCCCGTGGGCTTGGAATTGACATTCAAGGTCAATGGTATTCTCTTGCCGGGAGATAAGCTACAATTTGTGCTGGCGAAATTAACACGGTTGGGAACAGAGCCGCTAGAGGTCAGCGGGCAGAACAGCAGTTTACTCCGAGATCCTGTCTGGGACCCGCTTGCAGAGACGCTCTCTGTTTACATAGACAAAACCGTGTGGCCCAAGAGTCATATGAGCTTTACGATAAATAAGGCAGCTGCATTCCAGTTGCCGTTGGGAGGAATCAAGCCGAATGATCCAGCGATGCTAGCTTCGCTTGTTGCGACCAGGACTCCCATCAAGCCAATTTCATTGCAAAAAACTATGCCTGTGGGCTCGTTTCTTACGAGCACGCAATTAAGGTTCTTTCCAAAACTTGCTGGGAAGAAATGCACGATGATTCTTCTTTTTCACGCAGGCATGAAAATTCACGCGGCAGACACCATTGTACTGGACTTACCTGGGATGTATGCACCGTCGAGCACTGATATCTCCGTAATTTCAACTGTCAACGGCAGTTCCGAGGTCCTTGTTGAAGACTTCTTGCCAGGTTTGTGCACACATGCAAGGATCCTGTGCGGTTGAATGCAACACATGTAGAGTAAATTCATTCTAGTCTTTGTACTTTGTTTAGGTCAATTGTTTAGTTTTGTTTGCATTATCTAGCCAGATTAGATAGTTGATGCTTTGGTTAATACTCTCAGTGTACACGCATGGATTGAAACGCTTGTCCTGTGTTAGTCACATCTGAACTAAGTCTGCCGCTGAATGCGATGACGGCTGAGCTTATGGGTGCATATCACACATGTGCATGCAAATCAATGCGCACGTGAAATGACCAATGACTCACTTGTGCACGAAATCACGCATACGAACACGAATACAGGTCACAAAGTCCAGGTTTTCAACAGCAGCGGCCATTGGGAGGACGCGGAGATCATCTCGTCTCTCAGTGCGACTGAAATATGGGTTAAAATCACTCGCGATGAAATTAGTGAGGTATTTCACGTGAATCATGTGCGACATTATAGGCTGATTCACAACGCATCTTGGTCTTTGGAAACGGAAAAAATGGTTCTCACCTTTGCATCTGACGTGCCAGACCGTACACCAGTGCGCATATCTGTTGGTACATATGGCTTCGGGGGCTTGAAGATTCCCGCAAACGGAATTACAAGTAACGCAGCTGCATCATGGAATATTCCAGTTTCCGATTTTGGTTGGATCACGGCGGGGACTTCTCCTTTCAGCATTTCCACCAATGCCGTGGACGGTCCGGTCCTTGAAATGCCAATCGAACGGGTTGAAAGCGTTATCGCATTCCTGGACACAAGACTCGTGTTCCATCCATTCTCAGTGGCAGGCGAAACTTTCGCCATTGGAGGTCAAGCTGCAGGATTTGACTTGTTTTTTGCAGTGGGCGAGCAACTTGGTCCAGGTGACCAGCTCTTCATGAATCTGCCCTCATTTCAACGCAAATGCCGGACTGAACCGCCTCCATTCACTTGCCAAGAAAGTGACAATCTTATCGTGCCCACTAATGTACATGAAGTCGAGTCAGTCAACCTGCGACCAATCAGCAATTTCCCTTTCCTTGGACCGAAGAGAGCCATCGACATTTTCTGGTCTGATGTAGATAAGAGATTTCGACTCAATATCCTCGAGCCGATTAACTATGCTGAAGAGCTGAAATTTACTATTTCAGCGAACTTGGAGTTCAAATTCGTTATTCCGCAAGAAGGCGTGCGATGTCAAGATACGTTGGGCAATCCGACTTGTAGATACGTGAATCCACTGCAGAGACACCTGAGACAGCCGCAGATATCCCTCTCCGCAATAGCGCTCAGAGGCATGGTAGATCTCAACGAAGTTCAGATGGTTTCGCCGCTGGGAAGCTTCTTTCCTCCTGCCGAAATTTCACTTACACCTGCAGTACGCGGAGAACCTACGAATCTCAAATTAATTTTGGTACCAACCATGGACGTCCATCCTGATGAGAGCTTCTACTTATATCTCCCTGAATTTGTTCGAGACGCGGACATTCAGAGGCGGAGTGGAGGGGTTGTGGGGGCACAATTTCTCACCATTGAAACCGAGTCTACTGCTGAATTTGCTTTGTCCTGGGATGACGAGAGCATCCCGCCAAAACTGATCATCTTGTTAGTGGGTGGAAATATCACAGCGGGGGAGTCAACAATACTTACAATCTCAGTGGCCGCAGGAATCCTAATCCCGATGAGTGGGCTCTCACCGGATGCTGTTCTGACCATTTCGTCGGACGCGTATGACGGCCCTGTACTTCATCAGCCAGTGAAGTTTCCCCCGGTCGGGTCCCTCGGCAGCGCCTTGGGAATCCGCTTTGATCCGCCTATTGCGGGCCACGTGACCGCAATCACCTTTAATTTTCAAGCTGTACTCGGAATATTGCAGGGCGAGTCTTGCCTGATGTCGCTACCTGGCTTTGTTCGGCGTGATGACAGCGGGTTTGATTACACCGCAAACCTGCCCAGAAACTCAACGTTGATACCGGGCTTCTCGAATACTGATGGACATAATCCGAATTATGATATTACCTGGGAGGTGAACAAAGGTGAACCTGCCATAAGGTTCACCGCGAAGGAAGACAGCAACGCATTTCATTCCATCTCCATATCTCACGAGAATTGGATCCGAGTGCCAGAGGCAGGCATCTCTGCCCTGTCTAAACCAATATCAGTCATTTGTAACACCACGAATGGAAACGTTCCAGAGACGGAAGTTCCTCCGGAAGCCTACATTGGAATATTCCCCCCTGGATCCTCCCTTTCGTTTCACCCGGCCTCCTCGGGCCAACCAACACAAATGGGCATCAGAATTGTGTATTCTGCCGACATCGCCCCTGGAGACATCTTTTCTTGGTACCTTCCGGGGTTCTTTAAATCTACGGCTGGCGAGAATCAGAAACCAGTACTCTCCGGCCCAGATTATCTCAAGGTTGGGGCTTCGTGGAATGCAAACACAGAGGTACTGAACCTCCAAGCTCTCGAGCCCATGGAGATTGACCACGTTTTGACGGTCACCGTGATGGCATACCGGGGGCTGAGTCTACCGAAAATGGGAATCCGAAAGATTGGCCACGGCATTCAGCTAGCCACGAATGCTAAAGGTGGAGCTGTACTACCCGTGGATATGAGACCAGGAGATGTGCAGGTCGTTGGAGCCTTTATCACTTCACACTTAGACTTTGATCCTCCTCGAGCAGGCATGCCAGCTGTTGTAGGATTTTCGTTTTCAACTGCAATGAAAATCCAGAAGGGTGAAACGATACATTTCAACCTTCGTGGATTTGAGGCGTTGGACCTGACGTCTAAAGACTTGAGCACGGGTGTGTTGGATGCTAATCCAGCAGTGGTCCGGCTGCAGAGAGATGCTGAGCAAAGTATGACTGTGGTACAATACAATGTGTCGGACCCCATCATGCCTGGAGAGCTGGTCCGAGTCACTGCATCGGATGTCGACTCTTTGATTAAGCTCCCATTTGATGGTGTTTTGAGTGGACATTCGAGCTTGACGATATCTTGCAATGCCGAAGAAGGCCCGGTGGAAGCAGAACCGATCCAAACATGGCAGCTGGTAGGATCCTTCACAAACTCTCCACGATTGAGCTTACCGTTGACAACTGATGCGTCGACATCACTTGTGATGCAAATTGCGTTCGTCCCCAAAATGCGCATCGATGTTGGAGAACCCTTGACTTTCCATCTTCCTGGCTTTCGTGGACCGCAACAGACCATCGGTTTGAGTGCCTATCCTCCTTCATCTTTTACCGAAGCCTACTGGGATCCGAGCACGGGTGATCTTCTGGTCATGGCGAGCCAGGTCGTCGAGCCCAACGCTGAGGTAGAAATGAATCTCCTCTCTTCAACCCTTTTGCTTCCCATTGAAGGCATTCCTGCGGGCGCACAGGGGTTTACTATTGCTGCATCAGTCGCTGCTGGGCCTGTTCTCCCAACACCCATTGTCGCAGTCCATGAAATGGGTATGATGTATAATTCGCGAATGAGCTTTGGAAACCCAAGGCCCGGAGAAGCTTCGAGCCTGACCATCCAATTTCAACTCAGAAACCCTATCGTGCCCGGGGACATGGTGCAGGTGGGTCTGCCAGGAATGTTCCTTCCGCCCAGCCACCAAACCCGGTTCTTTACCGAAAGCGCAAATTGGGGGCAGGCAGAGTGGGTGCTCCTCCCTCCCAATGGACTGCCCGCTCTCAATCTATTATCAACCTTGACAGCGTCAGGATCGTCGTTCACGATATTCATTCCATCCATTGTGGGAATTCATCTGCCCGTCAAGGGCATTGTTCTGAATCAGAACGAGTTTTTCATCAGGTCTTTCGCCGAGTCCGCTTCGATCATCTCCACACCCTTTGTGAGCATTCAGGCCGTCGGATCCTTTTCTGATTCGACAAAGCTCGTGCTGCAGGATCCACGTGTGACCTATGCCGGCAAGCATGCATATTTTACAGTTTCCTTTGTTCCCGAGATGACGATTGCCAAGGGCGAGTATGTCCGTATACATTTGCCAGGGTTCGAGCGCCTGCCGTCCCAGAATCTTGTTTACAGCCTTGACGGCACATTTGATGCTGTGAATAACTTCGCCGATAGCACAATTAGCTTGATGGCAGTCCGCAATGTTGCTCCGCAAGAATCGCTCAACGTGAACGTTACTGGCCTCTTGATGCCTGCCAAGGGCATCCGCCTGGTGCAAGATGAGATTAGAATATCGTCGAACTCATATTTAGGGCCCATACCAGCCGTGCCAATACACTCTGTTCCTACTGTTGGCGCACTCATGACCTCAAATTTGCAATTTGGCAAGCAAATGGCAGACACAATCAGCTCAGTACAGTTCTCCATGACGCCAGCCATGCAGCTAGGCTGTTCCGAGCAGCAACTAGCGTCCGACCAGTGTGAACAAGAAATGACCCAGATCTATCTTTATTTGCCAAGCTTCAGCCGCAAGACCTCCGGGCCATTCCCTGACTGCGGAGGACTTGATGATTGTTCTTGGAGCGAAGCCACGCATACGCTTACCCTATTTTGTTCGTGGCATATACAGCCCGAGGAGATGCTCAGTTTTACTATTCCCGAATCTGGCAAGCTCACAACTCCCCCGTCGGGGGTGCTGGTAAATGACGAGCGCTTCACAGTGTCTGTGAGAACCGCATATGGCAATGTAGAGCCAACATCTATCCAGGAAACTATGGGAATAGGAGCTTTCAAACAGACTTCTATCTCCTTTTCGCGCGGTCCTGGCGCGCTTGCGTCTGCTGGTGAACCCGCGTTGATTGAAATTGGATTTACATACGTCTACACTAGACTGCTATTGGACGACGAGATCGTGCTTTCCCTACCGGGTTTCACGCTGGATGACGCAAATTACGCCAGCATGCAGCCAGCTGGCTCATTTCAAGTCACCTGGACAGCACTTGATGAAACGATACAAGCTGTCGCGTCATGGCAGGAGTCTGCTGACCGTACCGAAATGGTGCTGACCGTACCGAAATCACTGGCGGCTCGCGAACAAATGCATGTGAAGATTGATATGGCCGTAGGAATTCGATGTCCCTCAGTCGGAAGCCCCCCCAACAACGCTGCCTTGACCATTTCTACCGAAAAGACGGTCGGTCCAGTTCCTGAAATTGCATTTGAACAGTCGACGGCTGTCGGAGCTTTCTTCCATTCGGCGATTGTGTTCAGGGGTGCACGAGCTGCAAGTGATACAGCTGTAACTGTAACGCTGTCGCCGACCATGGATATCATTTCCGAAGAGGTTTTCGACATCTCGCTGCCGCTTTTCTCAGGACCCGGTACAATTTGGGTACAGGAAGCAACGGACTCGGCCAATTTTACGATGACCGTGCAAGAATGTTCGATCTGCAGTGTGCAGCCAACCACGCAAATTCGGGTGGTGGTCGGATTGCCAATACGAAAACAGTCGGTCTTCTCATTCACCATACCCGAATTTGTGGGAATACGGATTCCGGTTTCTGGAGTCGCCGTAGACCAAATCGGGCCTACCGTCAGAACCAATGCGCGCGACGGCCCCGTTTCGGATGTAAGTTTCATTCAGGTCAGGCCTATCGGTGTCTTTGTTTTGTCAGAGCTCTCATTTGAGCCTCTATCGACCTTTGAACCTGTTACCTTGGACTTGAAGCTGACGCTCTCCGCCGCGACAGCTTTGACGCAAGGTGATACTCTCGAGCTTTTGTTGCCAGGCTTCAGAGGTATGTCCACAGACGGCATCTTGGGGTCAGTCCCTGAGGGATATGTGTCAAGCTTCTCTTGGAATTCTACCTCGCGCATTCTCAGAGCCACAGTTGCTAGGATGATCAGTCCAGAAGAGACTTTTCAATTGCGAGTATCTGCTTCGAGCGGCATCCAATTGCCGGAGGTCGGATTGGCAGCTGACACCCCTGCGATCCTTTTATCAACGAGGTCTGATACCGGGCCTGTTCCTCCTACAACATTGAGTTCGATAATGGGTGTTCATGCGTTGACCATGCTCCAACTGACCTACGGCACACCTGTTCCCCTGCAACAGAGCAGCCTCGTCTTGAAGTTTGCGTTGACCCAAAACTTCCTAAAGGATGAGACCGTCACGTTGGTCCTTCCCGGCTTTAGGGCAACTCCTGGGCCAGTCGTGCTCGATGAGCATGCCAACTTTGCAAACGTTGGAGCTTGGCACCAGGGCAGCGAAGACAATCTGAAACCGCAGGACGCCAATGAAGCAGGACACGAGTGTGTTGAGTGTAACGGCGGCACACCATGTTTTGCTTCCAGGATCAGCTTCACTGTAATCGCAGAAATCCCCGCGAACACTGCAATCACTCTGAGTGTCGCGTCGGGATGGGTCAGACTGCCATCAACTGGGCTGCAAGAGGACGACAAGACGATCAAATTTCGTGCTGCCAACAAGTACGGGCAATTGCTGGCCTCTGCTTCAGTCGATCAATCCATGAAAGTAACTTCATTGATTTTGAATATGGGCCTCAAGCTTCCTATCGCTTGGGCGGGACGTATTTCGCCAGTGGTGGCTCAGTTTGACGTTATGTCTTTCCTGTCTGCTGGCACGTCTATTATCATATCGCTGCCACACTTCCAGGGTGATGAGGAGTGGCAGGTACACTGCTATCGCCGTGTCCCGTCGGCAGACTGTGTCTATTTCCAGGAGCACGCCGTGTATGATGCAAAATACGCCCGATTTGTCACTCGTATTAACCAAGCAGCGCAACCCGTGACGTCAACAAGCACTCCTTTGTCCCTTCCTAATGCTGCACCTGCAACAAACAGCAATTTTATCGCAATTTGGCAGCCAAAGTCTAAGGAAATACGCCTGACTGCGGTATCAGACATTGAACCCTGCCAAATTTCTATTACTGTGCCGACGACTTCGGGAATCCGCGTGCCTGTCGCGGGTCTGCAAGCGGAAACCAATCAGATTACCATGGCCTTTTCGGTGCCTTTGATGGATTTCAAAACGGCCACGATGACAAGCGTCGTCACCAGCAAGATGTCAGTCGACGATGTTACTCAGGTGGGCGCTCTATTCTACGATAGCCGCATCAAGTTCATCCACGCAGAAGACGCACTCAGGGCGCCCATAGCCATTGAAGTTGGACTGAGCCTCACCGCAGGGTTGGGAGTAGCCGATACGATCAGCATCATTCTACCATCATTTGGCGCTCCTATGATTCCCGCACTAAACACCACCAAGTCCGAGTCCCATTTCAGTGCAGAATCGGCTCGTTTCACTGCTCGCTGGAATTCCGTCCAGGAGGAACTTGTGCTCACAGTGGTTGATGGCAGTACTTCTCAGGGCAAAATTTCATTTACGGTGCCATCTGAATGGGGAATCCTCCTTCCTTCCGTGGGAGTGCACATGGAGTCTGGCGTTATGATTCGCGTCACAGAATCCGCAAGTGGAGCAGAGTTGCGATCCAAGTTCGAGTCTCAACATTTGCTTGGATCCTTCGTTCGCACATCTTTGACCATGGCAACATGGCAGCCAGCCAGCGGATTGCATTGGCGAAGTGTTGGTGTTATAGCGCCGTCTGAGGGCCGGTCACGAGTAAATGTAGGTCTGGCGATTAAATTGAAATCAAAGACGGAATTCACACAGGAAGAGTGGGATGCATTTGGACTGTCAGACCTGCGCATCGATGACTACATCAAATCAGTGTCTACGTACTTTACACCGGCTGAGTTTGCCAAACAGGGTCAAGTAAGGTTTGGTGAATCTGTGGCCGTAAACCTTTCGTTTGCCCTCTCTGTGCCATTGATGACGGGGGAGAGTGTTGTCGTTACGCTTACGGGGCTAGAGAGCTTGTCTGCCTTCCCCACAGACCTCCAGCCAGATGAGACTGAGGTTCTCTTGCCCACCTTCGACGCTCTTCTACCTTCCCGCGGGCCCAACTGTTTAGCGACGGTCGTAGAAAAGAAACTCCTGACAAGTGGCGTCTTTCAGCGAACACAATCGTGTAAGGATCAGGATTGTGCGTGCAACTGGTATGGACCTGCCTGTGATTTGTATTGCGAAGACCTCCATACGTGCAACGGCAACGGCTTTTGTACAGGTTACGGCAGTTGCACATGTTTCTTGCCTTTCTACGGACCGTTTTGCAATCGAACAAGCGCTGTCGTGAATGCAGGGGCGAAAGGTTGCCAAGTCGAACCTGATGACGCACTTCAAGTTCAATCTACACCTTCTGCGGCCGGCAGCACCAGCGTTGCCGTAGAGTGGACGGCCTCTCCGCCGTCGCTCACATTTAGCGTGGTGTCATCGCAGCCCCTGGCCGCCTGGACTGCCCTGTCGTACTCGATACCAAAATCATATGGTCTTGTTGTGTCCAATGCTGGCGCGGCCAGCGCCGAGTTCGGGGCTTCCGTTTTGAGTACTTCATCATCTGATAGTCTTCGGGGGATTGTCGCTACGACATTGCATCGGCCCAAGTGCTATTCAAAGCCTCTGATTGTCTCCGCCGACTCCGGAAGCATGTGCGCTGGGGTCAATCCTGTGCGCATTTGCGCTACGTCTGATTCTGCGGCGCAGGTGACTGAAATTATTGTAAGAACGGATAACAACAAACACACAATGCTTCGGAAACTCGTTGAACTGACTTGGTGGATCTGCGAGCAGGAATATATTGATGCATACATCAAGCCGTTGCTGGAAAATGTCAGAGCTGCGTCTTGTAGCGAGAGGCTTGAACACGCTTGCGATGGCGCAAGCTCTTCTGACCTCGACAAGGTAGGCAAATTCTTCAAATCCGATTGAACGTGCATCCGCGTTATGCCTTGTGCAACGTTTTTGCGCCCCTCCGCATGCACAGCTAATTGCAAGTGAGCTTGCGTCTTCGAAACCATTAACCCCTTGCTGACGAATATCTTTGCACTTTCAAACAATCCGTGACATCAGAAATCGTGCTGCCAATTTTCGGGTGCTTGGGACCTTGGGCATTGTGCGACCGACGCAGACTGCGGCCCACCTGTGCAGCCCACGGACACCAGTGTCTTAAACGTTACTCAGCCGTGTTGCGCCACATGTGATCAGAATCATAAGACACTCTGTGGAAACAGCGCAACTGGAGCATGCGACGCGTGCACGCATTCAATTCCTTGCTATGGGTACGCCATTTCAAAGACTGTTGCCATTGATTCCGCTGAGGGTGGAGTCGTTGAGCTTGCAAGCGGAGCCGGCATGGCGATTCCAAGGGACGTGTGGCCCGAAGGGGTACGTGACGCATGCAAATGCTATGTTGTGAACTGGCGCCAAGTTGTAGCCTGCCGAGGTGTGCGGGGCTTGACTTGATGCTGAATAATGCAGGTGGGTGCGGCCACGGTTTCTCTCTACACGGGTTCTGCCAACGTGCCAGCCGGGGTAGTCTTCATGTCTGATCCCGTCTTCTTTGGGCCGAGTGGCATTTCATTCCCAGAGCCCGGGGTTACCATGCAGTTTTCGGCCGATCCGGCCTCATTGGCGCTTCCCTCAGACATGCAAATGCTCACTTACAAGGTCTGAGCCGAACACGTTTGCACTTGATACGCAGATGTTGGCATCACGACCTGTTGAAACTGAATATTGATCCCCCCTCCTCGGGAACCCTGTGATGTGTGCAGATCGTCAACGGGGAGCTAGTTGAGCACGCGTATGCCCCAGATGTGAGTTTGGACACCGGAAAAATAGGCGTCAAGACCCTCGGGTTTTCGGCATATGTTGTTGCCGCTGCTCCCATTGTCGTTCCAGTGGCCCCGCCGCCTCCGCCCAACATCACTACAATGCCATACGAAATCGTTCAGACGCCACGGCCCGTGCAGGTCCGTCTGTCACCTGCTCATGCATTGATACTGGACTCCTGTGTTGCTGCGAGTGAGTGCATGTGTCGAAGTTGTATTGAGGCACATTCAGCACTCTTTGGTATTTGTGCTGATTATGAGACGTTCTGCAGGTCCCCTTGATTCCACCGCAAGTGGAGAAGGAATCGGGTCTGAGTCTGTTGATGATCATTGTCATTGTCTGCGGCTCCGTGGTTGGCATCTTGTGCCTTGCGGGAGGCATATTCCTCCAAACCTCTGGCGCGTTTTCGTCGGGCACGGCAAAAACGCGTAGACACAAGCCTACGCGTCCTCCGGCTGGGGCTCCTGAACCATCTGAAAGAGGTTCGCTGTGGGGCTTTTCCAAGGCGCATCTTGACTCCCCTGAGGCCTCCGGCAAGAAGATTTCACTGAAAGCGTTGGACAGCACGCGTGTTCAGGAATCCTACCCAGGAGGCGAGTTCTTGCGAGCAGCCTTCAGCGTCTCCAGCGATATGGTTCATGCTGATGGACAAGCTGCAATCTCCACGGTTGACCATTCTGAGGACAGCAGCGAGATTGCTGGTGATCGAATTGAGGCGACGCTGCTCGGGGCTGACATGGAAGAGGAGGAGCCAGAGATGGTGACAGTGTCCTACACGCCAGAGGTGCTAGCCGGATCCGTGGGCAGATTCGGGACGGGCATGAAGCCAAAGCTACACTCGTTCCGTCCTGCGGCGCGCGAAGCCGATACGTCACTTGTGTGGAATGCGCCAGGACCAGAAGGAAAGATGGTGCCCGTGTCCTTGACCGTCGATCTCGTTGTACAATCCCCGCACGGGGAAGAAGAGATCGTTCTGGAAGAGGACGAACCCGATATGAACACTCCGCTGGCGACGCCGCAGGTGTCTATCCGTGCGGTCCTCCAGGGCAAGCAGGGACAAGCCAGTCGCGCTAGGCAAGACCCAGACGTGCCACAAGACGAAGCAAGCATTCACGTTGCTCCTAATGCGGGCGCAGATGATCGGAGGATTGAGACAAATGGCCTCAGGTCGCAAGTTCCTGCGGACGAGATAGCTGTTGAAGGTGCAGCTGCTGAGCACGGGCAAGAGCACGGGCAAGCAGATGACGTTGATGCTGGCGGTGTGGAAGATGCTGTAGCGCAGGGCGAAGAGGAACAGTCTGTTGTCAGCGCAGTAGACGCGATAGAATCACCAGAACAGAACGCAGGCTCGAAGAAGAAGCGGAGCTTCTTCAGCTCGTCCATGTTTTCGTTTCCAAGGAAGAAGGCTGTTTATGAGGAGTACACCATTTCTGTTCACTCAGGATCAGATGCAGCGGATGGTACGCCTGCCGAGGGAAGAGAAAGAGAAGAAACCACGGATGAGCTGCCGCTGGACACCGCGTCAAAGGGCTCGCAGAAGGTGGAAGCTGTGCCTGATATTGCAGTACCGTCGCTTGCTGATGGGATGGGGCTTGAGACCGAGTTTGAAGAAGCTGAGCCTGGTGAGTTTAGCACGTCTCACTTACCAGCGGGTCACTTCTTGCGATAAACTCTACCCTGTCCCATCTGATGCGTGCTTTCTTGTTGTTTTCAACTTGTTTCATTGCCATGGAAAGAGTTCCATTGGAAAGCACTAATATGCGCGAGCGTTTGTGCAGGCATGGAGATGCTGCTAGACTCTGCCGACGCTATCAGCGCAGGCCATGCTCTGTTGGACCCACACTCCACACACGAGTTGGACGAAGCTGAGCCAGTTCAAGAACAAGTGGACGTCGACGCGGACGACTTTCATGAGATTGAGCCGGCTTTAGAGACCGCTTAGAGCGCGTGAGTTAGCTTGCTTTGCCGCAGCAGGCCTGCGGCCGAGTCTGTAGGCCGGTTGGGTCAGCGAGAGCCTTACTCATCCCTGGCTAGACACAGACACCTTGCCAGACGCTAGCAAGGCTACGGGTACGGCTTCCCAGAGATTCCGACTGGTGTGCGTGACAAAAATCTACGACACAACCAAAGCAGTTGAAGTCAGCAAGGTCCATGTGTTGATGCTGCATGGATGAGCAGCTCAAAGCAGCTTGTACTTAAGTTGTCAATGCACGACGTTTTGACAAGGTTGACTATTGCTCGGTCGCGGGCACCCATCGCCGTTTTCTCTTGGGCTTGCGTCTCTTCTCACCAATTCCCACCTCGCCCGATCCTCTCGTCTTTTGCGACACACAGCTCCTTCTTCCTTTCCCTGCTGCTGCTGGTGCTCCTCCCATCCTGCTCCCCTGGTCCTTCCGTCCAACTCCTTCCCTCCCACATGCATATACTTTGACACACGTCTATTGGATTTTAACAATCTGATCCAACAGCGACTGCCACCGTGCGCACCTGATTGGTACACACACACGTCAGACGTGTGCGTGCATGTTCTCTTTCGCGTCACACGAACAAACTGCTTGCAGAAATGCACACAAAACAGCGACATCAAGTTGTAAGTGTTGAAGTTGGTCTCGCGTCCATCGCGGTCATATACACCATCACACCAGAGGACATGAAGAACACAACAGTCATTTTGCTCTCTGCAATTCCCGTCAAGAAAACAAGAAAACAGGCTCATGATGTGTGCTCAGGAAGTCAGTAACTTCCTTCGGACACCAAAGGCGCCAAAGTGACCAACGTTACATGATCATGCACCTACCTTCATACCTGCGCAGAGCAGATGACGTAAATACCCGACGTCCAATTTTCTTTGTAGTGTGGGCAGATGGCATGAGATATTTCGCAACAAGATATTCAATTGTTGTCCTGTTGACACATATATATACCACTACCTGTGTCGGAGAAGACGTCCAATTCTTTCGGTTGCCATTCTGGCGTCTGGGAAGGTACGAGCCGTGGTGCCGAGAATCCAGCACCGTCGTCTGCGAGGAAGAGAGAAAGCGCGAGCCCGGGAGAGAGATAGAGAGAGTGAAAGAGAGACGGAGAGGGAAGGGGGAAGAGAGCGGGAGCGAGGGAGGGAGCGAGGGAAGGAGCGAGGGAGGGAGGAGAAAAGGAGCGAGGGAGGGAGGGAGAGTATGTGTATGTATGTGCGTGCGTGTATGAGAGTGAAAGACAGAGAGATAGAGAGAGATAGAGAGAAACAGAACTGATTTAGGAAAATATTTCAATAACGGGGGTCCAAGGCGCTGAGAAGTCGCAAGAACCGCATCATCGTACAAGCTAAAGCAGTGGGGGGAGAGAGAG
>Ga0115006_10000543_pt1 | contig 20907 bp, 12 predicted proteins | sample ArcOceMetagenome_3_FD_88943 | JGI IMG/M metagenome (GOLD analysis project Ga0115006, IMG submission 88943) | Marine eukaryotic phytoplankton communities from Arctic Ocean - Arctic Ocean- Svalbard ARC20M Metagenome | ecosystem: Environmental > Aquatic > Marine > Oceanic | place: Arctic Ocean...
CTATCAATTTTTCTCCATCTACGCTGGAATTCCATATCAAAATGTCCTTCGGTTTTCCTCCAGTGTTTTTAATTCAACTGGATTCCGCTCTAAGCGCTTTTTGCGGCCCATGGCGGGTGTGGAGGGTGTTACAGGGGCGGGGGGGCGTGTAGAGCGCGCCACGAGCGCTGCCGCCGCAGGCCCGGGCCGCACCGAGGCGCACGCCCGCTTGGATCGCAGCTTGTCGGTCAGCGCGGCCGGCGCGGCGCCCGCCGGCGCCATTGGCCAGTCGAAGAGGCTCGTCGACACCGTCGAGGAGTACAGAACAAAGACGGGCGACCTGCAGGCGCGCCTGCAGAATCTGCAAGCGATGCTCGCGCGATTCGCCGACAAGGAGAAGGAGAGCAAGCTGGCCGAAAACGCCGTGGCTGAGGCGGCGCGGGACCGGGCCCAGCCGCTGCGCTCGAAAAAGCCGGTATTTCCACAAGCACATGCTTTGTCCAAATGCAAATGCATACACATATACACATACCCGGTGCCATGGTCACGCATGCGTGACTGACCTGTGCGAATTGGGCAGTCCCACTTTCTGCAAATCCTAAACTGCGACGCCATTCGGAAGATTATGCATTTCGTGGATGGTAAAGCTCTGTTCATGCTGGCGCGAACATGCACAGCCGTGGCGCAGGCGCAGGACGACTTGGAGCTGTGGGCGTCCAAGGCCCAGGCCGAGACGTCGCAGGACCCCAGCATCTTCCGCAGCGCTAAGGAGGCCAAACAGCTTTACCGCGCCATGGCGTCAGACTGGTGCAGCATCGCCGAGACATTCCGCTGGCTGGCGAGGATGGGTTACCCGCAGGATATCTCTGGCACCAAGAACGGCATCCCGTTGCGCCTGCGCGTCCTTGCCACGCTCAAGATTGCCATCCGCTTGACTTCTCGGCGTCTGCTGAGTGCAGAGAAACTGCGTGAGCTGTCGGATGCGGCGCTCGTCTGTCTCTTCTCGCTCATGCAGTCATCGTGCCATAATATGCAGGAGCTGGCTCTGGCGCTGGCTGCCAACCTGATGCACAAGAACGAATACGGCCGGTCGGTAATCCTGCGACACGGCGCCCTCCACTTTATCCGCGATCAGACTAAAAGCCATTGCCTGGGTCTGAAGAAGCAAGCGTCACGACTGCTTGTCAATGCCCTCGTCGCGCCCCAGCACCGCGTCCTCGACGGATGCTACGCGCACGTCATGTTTCAGCCATACAGGGGTGTCTACGAGGACGCTATCGTGAGGAGAAACGACGACGATGCTGCGGCGCAGGAAGGGGCAGGCGAGGGGGACCAAATCGAGCAAATCGAGTGGGTTTGCGTGGAATATTCTCCGAATGGCGAGCCCGGGCCTGAACACAGACTCTGGTTGAGCTTGGACCAGTCTGGAGCGCTGCTGGCAAAGGGCGCCGATGATTTTGGTGCCTACACTTTGCGGCAGGCGACACTAAATAGGGCGTTGCAGTGGGCACACGGCCCCAGTCTGGACGATGAACAGGTTGAATCGCTCAGGCAACGTCGCCGCATGGCCGCACGCGCTCCAGCCTCGGCCAGCCCGGATCATGCTCACTTTGAGAGGGTCCCGTCGTTTGAAAGACTGCCCTCTGACCCTGTGGAGCTCGCGCGTCTCTGCCTCCTCCAGCCCCAACTGCTTGCGCCTATTTCCACGGCTCAAGATGACACCTGCACGTCGCCACCGACCATCTCGCGTGTTGCATCTGCCGAGCCGCTCTTGAGCGCGGCCACAACAGCAGCAGCATCTCCCACAAGCACCTCGAGCTCCATGCCGTCGTCGCCCGCTGCTACCAGCAATGTCAGTGCAGACTCTCGCATCAGGCTCTCTGGGGCGGCCGGCGCTGGGGTTCGCGGTTCCCTGTGCAAGACCAAGCTGGGCGACGGCGAGCCTACGTGGGGCATGAATGAGGCAGTGGAGAGAATGCGCGGATTTCAGGAGCGTTACACGGCGGGGATCAAAGCTGCTGCAGACATGCGCAAGATCTTGGACGTAAGCGAAGGAACAGAGCATCTGGAATTGTTCAAATCACATGGCTCTGCGCACGGCGCTGATCACGTCAAACTGGTAGCCTTTGCTGACGAGAACGGTCTTTGGGGGACATGGGAGAGAGGCCGGTTCTACTACCACTCCAAAATAGACGGAGGAAGCTGCGGCGTGTTTCGGATGTGGCAGGCTCGTCACCAGCTGGAGGAAGGAGTAGCATATTTGACACCCCAGGATTAATAATGCATCAAGTTTTATTATTCAAAATTTCAACGTGTATAAACAATACAGAGAACTATGTTCTCGCCATCCACCAGGTCATGGCACAACACCAGGCTACACAGACTGCCACTGTCAGCTGATGCTGAGCACTCTGGCCTCGCACGCTAACACCCGCGTTGCCCCATGCCGGCCCGGTGCGCCCAAGCGCAAGATCTGACGTATCACGCACCGTGAGGACGATTCTTTTGCCGTCGGGTCCGCGCACATCTTCCCATCCAGCACCATCGCGGTGCAGATAACAAACGACAGCTTGGTCGGAGCGTTGGAGCGTGAACACTGATGAACCATTCGGCCACGGAGTTGGCCACTCTGACTCTCCAATGGGGTTGGGAAGCACTTGTCCTTCTGCGCTCATCATATCGAGCGCTCGTCCTTCCCCTCCGTAGACGGTACTCTCCCAGTCGTCCAGCCCGTTGCAGCGACGAGATTTGTGGATAATTTTGACACGGTCGCCCGGGGAAATGACATCGCCGAAAAACCATATGCGCCGCTCGCCGGAAATTGCCAATGTGGTAGGAAAGACACGGCGGAGTTGGGGGCTATTGACCATCATCGTCAGGCCCGTGTCTTGATACGTCACACCCTTGTCATATGAGTAACAAATCTTGCGTTTGCCAGATGCGTACGTGCCCTTGCCAGTGGCAGTAAACCGGAGAGTAGCCGCTGACATGAGCGGCGAATCCGTCACCGTTAGAGGAATTGTGTAAGGCCTGCTGGAGATGGGGCCATTGCAAGATGTGCCATCCACGAGTTTCAGCCTGTCAGTGGATCGGAGAGAGCGTCCGGTGATGGTAAGGGACATCGGAATGTTGAGGACCGCGACGCGAGGATACACCGTGGATACGTACGGCGGCTCGATCTGAATCTGCCCGACTTCTGCATATTCAGAACCGAAATCGTGCAAGTAGCACACCCGAGCTCGTCCCATGTCTTTGATGCTGATCCCAACGGGGTACTCAATCGAGTTGCGGGATGTTGCCCTTGCGGCAAAGCATCCGTCCCGAATGTCGCTCCCCGTACACTGCGACATTTTTTCGAAACTATCGAGAGGATCGTTGGAAAATACAGTTGGCGGCCGAGATTCGCCACCGATCACTGTGCGAAGACGCACGGACGAGAAAACAGTTTTGTCGTTCATCAGATTGACACGTCCCGCTGGCATCCCACCGCATGCCACCCGAATAGGAACTATGATGTATCTCGCATTTTCGGTAAGGCCATCACCTTCCACAGTCAGCGAAAAGGGGAATCTTGCTACGAAAGCCCCGCCAATCAGAATTTTGGGGGACGGCGCGAGCACAAGGATAGTCTGATTTCTACCAAAGACCATGTTGTCTCCAGACTGCAACACGACACTTTCGCCGTAAAAGAAGTGCGTTGCGGCTTCGTAACCGTACCCGTACCCGCTCGTTCGCAGATCCAGTGCATTTGTCATTTCTCCCCACTCATTCGAACCTCGATATTGATAGCACACGCGGGCATGCTTGCATGGAATTTCGAACGCAAATTCCACTCGAGCAGATGTCGATGATGTCGGCTGAAGCGTCACCGTTCCTCCACCTCTTAGGTCTGTCTTGTCATCTAATCGTTCGCAGGCAGAAAACGTCTCGCCATCCATAATTTTAATCCTATCGCCAGCTGAAAGCCCAAGACCACGCAATACATACCGCATTTTCATCCCTGAGTACACAATTGAAGGCTCCATGGCCAGCATCATTGGAGGCAGCACCTTTAAATCAATTTTTCCCACCGAAAATGCCGTTGCCGAACCCATAGGTACCACACACAATTTATGGAATTGGCCAACTGCTGACGCTTCACTTGGGGTGAAGGATACCTGTTCGGTAAAAGACAGTCGACGTCATAAATATGGACATGTTTCAAAGGTGGGAATCTACCCGCACGTGCACAACTCTGCACAACTCTGCACAACCATTTGGCATACGCATCCTCATGGATGCAAGTATGCAGTGTCTTCTGCCGCACGTGTGTGTCTTTGCACGTTTGCGTGGGTATGCGAGCAAACAAGCGTGCACGCACGCACGCGTGCACGATCGTCATGGGCGCACCTTGACACCATAAGAGCAAATGGCAGACCCAGTAGAAGCACAAAGCGAAAATGTGCCAGCGACAGACTGGCTGATAAATGTGGCTTGCTGTCTAACTCCACCGCAATAATGACCAGTCGCATCGATGATCATACTGGGTGTCACAACTACTGGTTGGCCCCCTGGTATGTGATCGGTGGTCGGGTCTTCGAGAGGATTGGTCAAATTGTCACCGCACTGGGCTTTTGCGATGAAGATCTTATCACCTGTTCCGACTCCGCCGGCAATCGTGAATTCCATAGGCATTCCTCGCACAGTCGACACTAGCCTAGAATCAATTCCCGGCGGTGCATATCCACTAGGAACCCCTTCAGGAAGATCCTCCTGCCGTTTATAGCATTTGAAATCTGTACGCCAGTCTACAATCGCAGGAGTGTCGCGCTCCACGCCATCGCCCGGCCCCCGCAACATCCATTTTGACTTCCAGTTGGCTGAACAGGCTGGCACAACGTTAGTCATGTTGGCCTCCACTCGCTGAACATCTGTTTTGTTTTCCAGCCGGGGCTGTATGAGAATCGGAGTAACCCACTCACGAATGGTAATATCGATTCCAGAGTACATAACATGACTAAAAGTGTTGTCTGCTGCAAAGCAAAGATGACCACTCCCTATGTTTCTAATGGTAAAACCGACTGTCGTAGCTCGTGTTCCATCTATGGATGCGCCTGCAGAATTGATACCAGCCCAGTCTGCGCCGGCAATCGAAGTGTTGCCAGCGCAGGAGTGTCCTATTGCAACAATCTTCACTTGAGCACTGGTCTTCAATCCTGCTCCTGAAAGGAGGAAAGCAGTCTCGTTGTTTCGGTACACAATTCTGGGCGTCGCAGACAAAATGGTGGAAAAGTGCATTACGGTTAGCGTCGATACCTGGGAAAGCGATGTACCGCTTTCCAGACACACGACATACTGCCCGCTCACCCAAATCTGGGCAGAAAGTAAAGCACGGGTCCCTATCATTCCGTCGGTGCTCACCAGTTGATACTTTTGACCAGATGCTGAGCACCCACTGCCAGCATGGATGTACATAAAAGTATTCACTGACGCTGTGGCCAGCCCTCTCCCCGTCACAGCAAATTGGGTATTCAAACCCACCGATGTCGTTTGAGGGTAAAAGCCTTCAACGTAGGGCGCCCTCACTGTCCAGCGAGCGGTCCCATCTTCTGAGTACCCAGGGCGCCCGAATGTCCAAATACAAAGCTTTACCTCAAGCCCTCCGGAATCAATGCCTCTGTCAAAGGTCGCAACACCCCGGTCGTTGAAATTCGTGCCAGTACCACCCTGGACGGCCTCTGCCAAGGGATCGGTGCCGCCACATGAATTACTCGTAAGAACCACCTTAACCATGTCCCGGTTACCCAGCTGCACACTTGTTGCGACCTTGATCGCAAACGGTTCGCCCTTCACAAACGTCCCAATGGGATCTGTTAGCGAAGTCAGTGACACAGGCATGGCACTGGCAACCGGAGGTCTGTTGACACCAAGAATACCGGCAGAACTCCAGCTCCTTGCGTCGAAGCGTACGCAGACCCTCGCTTCAGTCTCAATTCCTGCTGGGATCGGAACAACAGCGAATGCATTTGTCGACGATCGATTTGGATACGGCAAGACTTTACATTCCGCCCCTCCCGCAATGATTCCCACGGCTTTGCTGGACCCTGAGCATGGCCAGTATTTCTGCACAAGTTTGCACGAAATTTCCATGTTGCTGAGCATTCCAACCCCGACGATGAGAAACGAATCACGGCGCCCTGAAAAAATGTTGGCCGAGCCTAGACGCTCTATTCTGGGAGGCTTGGCAGTGATATTGCCCACGGTGAGGTATCCAGGAGTACCGCCCGCAAGACTCAAATCTGCATACTTGAGACATAGCGTAAAAAGTTTCTCATCTTGTGACTCGCCTGGAATGCTGAGCAGGCCTTCGGATTGCATGAGGTACGCATGATTCGTGTACGGATCCTGAAAAATTTCATAATACTCGCCAGGATCTTTCAATGTCAAGAACGAGGAGAAGCTTCCAGGCAAAAGTCCGTACTCATCCCGGATTTGATCGTTCATAACTTCACCCGAGCACGTATACCTTTCAGCGTCTACGAGTTTGATCTTCTGCGCTGCCCCGAGTGCCATACCTTGGAGGACGATGGACGTCGGCTCCGTGTAGTATATCACAGGCGGGCTAAATGCCGTTACAATTGGCGGGCTGTTGGCAACAAACAGATTACCGACTTGTCGATATTCGGTGTATCCTTCTGTGTATGCAATCAAGTAACAAATCGTCAGCTGGTTGTCGTCAATGTCTGGCTTTAATGGCTCGCTGATTCGCATACGCACTGTGCCAAGTGTCCCCACTGCATTCATAGACTCCAATTTGACACCAGCGCCGCCTTTGACTGCACCAAATAAGTCAGCCTCATCTGCGGAAAGCACTCCTTGCGAACATCCCAAGGAAGGGTGCACAATCTTCATCTTATCGTTGATTGATAGTCCAACCCCCATGACCGTGTACATAGTGTCGACGAAAAGGAAGGAGTGGTCGGGGTTCACGGTGCTGCACCACAGAAAATCAAATGAGCAGCGTTTGCATCGGATTTCCGGTATACCACACAGTCTGTAGAAATAAGAGTATTGACACAGGAGAACACTCAAGTTAGTACAGTCATGATGAAACAAAAGCAAATGTACCTGACAACCGGCTCCAAAATTTGCAACTCTCTTGCTGCTGTGTAACTCGACATTGCATAAATGAGCTTCAGGTCGGTAATGTATCCATCTTCGGATATGAACTCCTTGTCCTCTTCGGGATTGCGAATAGAATAGCATAAAACTCCTTTGGCTGCCTCATCTATTTGAAATTTTGCATAGCCAAACGAAAAATTCTGCACTGTCAAGAATCTTCCATTTCCTCCTACCAGAGTACCTGCGTCACTGACCTCGACATATGGTATCTGCATGGGTGGTGGCTGCGGAGGAGGCGTGATGGACAAGTTGTAAAGCGAGTTATTACAAAATCCGCCAAATGTACACTGGTCATCCAGCAAGCAGGACATGCCCGTGTTGGCAGGCACGCACGAACCGCCAGCCTGTGGGATGCAGTCGCTGTCTACAAAGCAAGTTGTTCCTGCAAGAGAATTAGCCCGTCAGTCGCCACAGCGGCTGCAGGCGAGTGTAAAAAAGAAAAAAAGACAAGAAAAGCAACAAAGAGTTGAGGCAACAAAACCCTGTATACACGGTGCTGTGCTGCAGAATAGGAGGAGATGCGTGAGACAAGACGGTTTCAAGGGGGATATCAGAAAGAACAGTAGGTGCGCGCGCTCACCTGGGGGGGCAGGCCCGCCGACACAGTTACTAGAACCACCACCGCACGTGCCATTGTACGAAAAATTCTTCGCCGCTTCCAGCAGTGCAAAAACAGCCTCCCGTTCATCTTTGATTTCATTCCACATCATCAGCGTCTTATTCAGGGCTGCTGCATCATTGCACCCAATATCTGTGTTTGCAATCTTGACATGGATCTGCACATGAGCTGACACAAATCCAGTGCCTTGCACATTCACCACGAAGGGTATGCGTGCACGCAAGGGCGGATTCACTTGTGGGGTAACTTCGAACACCACAGGGCTCTCTACCTCGGGGAGGGTCGCTGCAGAATACACCTGCACGCCAAGCCCATTCGTCTTTTGCCAGATGATTGGATTACGGTCATAGAGGTTGAGAATTTGAGGATCTTCGCAGTGCGCCATGGTCTGGCAGCGGCGGAAGACGCGGCCTGGAATTTCATATCTTTGCCAGTAATTGCAATAGGGGTCAACCCGACATCGTTCTTGGCAGCACACCTCATCACAGCCAAAGTCATCGAAGAGATAGTTTGTGCCTGGTGAACAACGCGGCGCACCGCAGTACGTCGGCACACAATAATACCGTTTGTTACCTTTATAAATGAACCTCGTCCAAATGACCTCTTTCGTTGTCCGGGTGGTACAAATCTGCGCATTTTTGACCGGGCGGTAGACATTGAACTCAACCGTTGCAAATTCATGTCCAAAGGTGCAATCAGCACTTCGCCAGTCTCCTCCGGGCACGATAGTGCCCTTATCTCCACAGTCTTCTGCAATTGAGACATTGACTTTCGTTGGACCAGTTTGCTGTAGACCCTGACCAAGAATTGTGAGCGAGAAGGGACGATGCGCCATCAGCTTTTGGGCCTGCGCTATGGGTAGATTGTTCAGGGCGATGCTGGTTATATAACTCGGGTTGGATTCCAATGTGACGACTTGGATGCCACCAACGTAAAAAGCAGGCTTGTAATATGGGTTGCCGGCAGTTGATGACCAGCACAGATCCAGTCGCGTGGGTGCCTCCACTAGCAAAGTAAATTCCATCTCTACCACGTTTCGACGACCTGAACTTAAATCCGCTCGGCACGTTGGGATCACTGCGTCTCCCCCCAACACAGCACCTTCGCTTTGCGAGTTTGATCCCAGAGCGCAGCCTCCACCAATCATACCCCCCACCATAGCCTGCAGCCCGTTTCCGATGTTGAGTTTGACCCTGTACTTCGGATTTGCTGGGTCGCACCCTACCCCAAGACCAACCATTGTGAGCTTGAAGGGTCGATTTGCGACAATTTCTGGCTCAGCGCTGATGCTTTCGATGTAGGCGCCGTTCATTGCAAAAGTGTGGGTGACCCACACGTCCCAAGATATGATGCCCTGGATTCCTAAGTTGCGCTGGCGTTGGTCGATATGCCCAATGGTAGCCCAAGGGAATCCAAAATGATCCTTTCGCGACATTCTCCAACAGACAAGAAATCGTGAGCTATGTTCTAGCAAGACTTTTGAAAACTCAAAGACCGCATACGACTTGTCATATTTTATCCCATCTTCAAATTCCTCCCACTTGTGGATTGAGGTAGGATAGTAGTCCTCAATGTGTGCAGAGTCGATTTCAGAACCTCCACTGCAGTAGTCACTTGCCCCGCCATCATATGCATCCAGCGTGTACTTAAACTCCTTACAGGTCTTCGGCCGCGAATCAGCGGTAGTATCACTCTCAACACACAAAGTTGCATCTGCATCTCTTGAGAAGGGCATAGCAATCGGTCGGATCACGAGAGGGCTATCTGCCGCCGAATCACCAAATCTCTCACCATACACAGTAATCTTGTACGTAGATCCCGACTCCAAATACGGCAATGGTTGCATTCTTTGTTGCTTCGAAATTTCTTTGCCGAAAGTGAAATTGAAGTCGGTTGGCGACATTGAATCGACCTTGGTACCTCGCACATTGGTTTGATGTCCATATTTTTGCAACTGAAAATTAGTCACCCCACGCACGTTCGAATTCAATGTTGTTCTATCATAGACCTCAATCTCTCGATACCGATAATTGCCAATCTTCCAACATAAAGTCACTGGTTTCTGCAATCATTCAGCAGAAGTGAGAAAGTAAGTAGGAGAAACAAGACATGAAACATCAAAAAAGGGGCAAGGGCCCAGGTGTCTGGTATATTGCTGCGCCGCAAGAACCATTGCCCCTACTCACAGAAAAATCAAAACATGTACCAGTTTGCCAGTTTGGGTGACCTCATTGAAAGGATGTGCTATGGTGAATTGGACGTAACCGTGCGCACGCGAATGAGTGCCACCAAACATGTCAAGAACTCTGCCATCACCGCCTGTAAAGGTATCTAAGTCATCTTCCAACCGTGATGCATCACAAGCTGTCACGTTGACCCATTTGAATTTCACTGCACCGACCCCAGTGTTGACTAAGTTCCTTCCTGTAATATTTAATGTCGTCGTCGAGCCCGAGAACACGGGCGACGGCGGGCTCTGCGCGAAACTGGTAAGCCACGAACCCTCAATTAAAAAGCTGGAAGTGGATGATAAAAGTGCGAATTCGGCGAACCGCTCGAAGTCATACATCCAGTAGACCCTTGCGTTGACGTTTGCCATTGACATTAACGTCCACTCAAAGACTGCTTCTGTACACCCATAATTCTGGCTATTGCAATTTTGCACACCCAAGACATTAGTAGTGCTGCCGCCAGGGAAAAAGACACCTGTACTGCCCGTTGTATCTGCTGAACACTCGGTTTCTGCTTCACACATACCATCTCCCCGGCACATACGCTCGTCGTCGGTCCCAGAACAGGGCTCGCCTAGATTGATGTAGGGCGAAATTTCTCCTTTGCACACATACTCTGGGCATACTTTCGCCCGTAGAATGCCAGTAAACGTGGGGTCGACTAGTGATGGATCAAAGTTGATACCACGTACAGTCACCTTGTAAGGCATGTTTGATAACGCATTCGTCGGCGTGATGGAAAGTACTTGAAACCCGTTGATATTGAGCAAGCTGTTTGTTTTCTTTTCGTACAAGCTTCCACCCATTCGTCGGCAGATTTCTGCCTGCACGACAGTCCCCGGTATCACAATTTTGAATTCTACATGGCATGTTTGCGTTGTCCCTGCTACCGAAATTTTCTTGCAAGGCTGTCCACCACCTCCCGGGAGCGCCCCCTGGTTGTCGGTCCCTGGGTAAAGACTACAGTCGTATGCAATCTTGATTCTTGTCTGCAGCGGACCGTCTAATTCAAAGCCCGTGCCAGTCAACTGCAGGGTAAAGAGCTGCCCTGAATCGACAGTACTGGGTGTGAACGTTCCATCCTCTGGCAATTGCAATCTCACCGTTGAGGTTGAGATCTGTCTCCACATACTAGCAGCACCAAATCTTGCGCACAGTCGAATATTGCGAGTATTCCAGCCCCCATTCGACGTCACAACCGCGTCCAATGCAGCGATTGTGACGAAACAAGCATCAAACGCACCGGCATTATCGACAGTCCGAAAGCTATCCTGCGTAGCGCCTCCATCTACAATGTATGAGCCGCATGAGCATGACCCGGGAGCAGACATGATTAGCTGTGGTGCTGATGTATACCCCGCCCCATGATCTGTAATCGTAATCTCCAGAATTTCCCCTAAATCATTAGAATCCGTAACCTGTGCTGTGAATCCGCTTCCACCACTCCCGGGGGCAGCAATTATGATCGATCCCACACCACAACCCCGACTCTTTCCCCCCTTTTTGACAACTTGTGTTACACTTCCCGTCATCGCACACTCACCTGAAGTAATTCCACCACATGCAACCGATCCATCATACACCGGAATGATCGTGGGTGCACTTTCGAATTGTTTGCCCGATGATGAGATGTACACAACGTCAAGCCCACCCAGTACACTCACTCCAAATTGCCCAGAAAAACTGTTGCCGCCTCCTCCCATGGCTGAGACACAGGCCAAACCACAAATGCGAGAAAGATACACACACAGAGTGAGGACGAGAGTGCGAGGACCCATACATGATTAACAAGTCGAAACATATTCCTAAACTCTCACCTGCCAGTGCTCCGGCGATGTATCCAGTCCCAGCGGAAGCTATCGTAAGTTCCGAGACTGCAATCACCCCAAGAATATTCAACCGGACAACATAGAGTCAAAAAAACATCCAGCGACCTCACAACGACCGACGCAGAAACCCACCCATCCCTGGAGATTCAGGAGCAAACGAGCTGTACTTTTAGATTGCACGCATCCTGGTGGAACCTGAATCAGGTATAGGCCCTGGTCTGAAGGTCACAGTACTGCGGGTCTCGCTTACAAAGGTTGCCGCCCGCTCCTCTCCGCGCAGAACATCCGATGTTGTGGAATCACCTGCGCATACACTGCGAAAAACGCAAGAGAAGAGTTTTGAGGAGAACATCGTGTGTTCGTGCGAGTGGTTTCATGTGTGGCCTGGACTAGTGCTTCATCCCTAGCACATCTGCGCGCGGTCTGCTTTACGAACCGCACACCTGCTCGAGGCTTTCACACGGAGATCAGAGCTTCCCGATGCGGCGAAATTTTGTCCAGAGACCGTGAAGGTGTAGGATAAGGATGGCTTCATCTGGATGTTGCTGGGGCTAAACGATGACGCCTGGACAAGTAGAGAGGTAAATTCGCTGATCGGAAGCTTGCACGGACATACACGATCTGCATGTGCGCGCTCTTGGGCTACGCGTACGCGCGCATATCTACACGCAAATCATCCATGCGTGGAAGTGGATGTGAACGATGCGTATACAAGCAAATTACCAATCGAGCAGCAACAGTAAAACCGCTCAACGATGGTACTGCCATGTATACTCCACCATTGCTCGACATGCACACCCGTAGTGTACCCGCGAGTGAAGATGTCAAGTCCAACGTAAAACTAATTGTCCCCTCAGTGCCTGCCCGTGGTGATCAGTGTTGGGGATCAATGGACGCAATCTCTTACAGGACGAAGACACCAGCAATGCAACCAAAGATACAGACACTGATCTCACCGGCCGTATTGGCAGAAGAAAGACCAACCGCGTTACCACCGGTCAGGTCGCTCGAGGGGGAGGAACCGCCACATGCTACGGCCGAGGCTTTGAACGCCAACCGTGCCACCCCTCGGACCAGCCCACTGCCAATGAGCTGGAAGGACAAGAGCTCAAAAGCATTTGCACTTCCCTGAAAGGACGTCGTCACTGCGCACACACGAGTCGCATAACGTTACCAGCACATCAGATTTGCATGCACAAAACAAAACGGCACACACATGGGGTTCGGTGCACGCGCACAAAAGAGGTCAGCAGCGAATTTACCGGATGTTACCCGCGGGCCATCAACTGCAGTGGCTGCTGTCCCCACTGGCGACCACAGGCGGGCAGGATGCAGCCTGACGCACCACACGGCGTCGGCAGCTTCCAAGGTTGGTGTCACAGTTACAGACGCTGACCGGCCGTCCGAGGAAACCTCCTGAGGTTGGTCATAGGCGAAGAAGGGGGAGGGGTCAAGAGGGAGGCTGTTGCAAGACGCATGCACACAAGGATACACCAGTCGCGAGCTTCGGCTGTTCAGCACAGTAGCACCGCCCCCAGCGGCAAAGGAGGCGCCTCTGGATGAAAGCGATTACCATGAAATTCTGCTGCGGGATACCGCCCGCTGGCGTTGGAGGATGGCTGCTGTTGCCGCAGCCAACCCCGCCTGCTGAATGCGTTCGCATGTCAAGGCGCGACACGGCGCCACCGGCACCCTCACGCCTCAAACACACCCGCATGCAGCTCCAAGGCAGGACTCGTGCGCGCAGCACGCGTCGGCACGGGAACGGACCGACGGCGGGTGAGAGTGCGAGCATGACAAAGTCTGCCGTCGACAGCTCGGTGCCCGCGACGGTGAGGGTGGCGCCAAGGTGCACCGTCTGCCGCGCCGGCAGGAACGATTCGGCCGACTTGGACGAATGCGCCACGTCGAGCACGTACAGCTGCCGCGGCACCGGGGGGATACGGCACCCGGACAGAATGCGTGCGTGTCGGTGCGTGAGGCAGGCAGAAGCGCAATCATGCCGCGCTCGGGAGACGGCGCGGGGCGACGCGGGAGCGCGGCAGGGGCGCGGCAGGGGCGCCGGCAGCGGTCCCAGAGCCCTCGGCGCGCGCACGCGCTCCCGGGCGGATGCTCACCAGCAGGACGAGGGCGCGCGCGGCGCGCGCGGCACGCGCGAGCTCCATGTGTGCGATCTGCGCGGGAGCCGTTATGCGCCGTCGTCGGGGGGCATCCGCCCGCGCCGCGCGCCCGTCCACGTCGGCAGCGTGTGCCGCCGCGGCTTGAGGCTCGGGTCCATGTCGCGGCCGGGCCAGCGCGGGGCTCCTGCGCTGGAGACGGTTGCTTGAACTTCCGGGTTCATGGGTGTGTCCATCGTCGATGGGGTGTTCGCCCCAACTTAGATCGCAGCGACAGCGACACACCGACCCCGCGGCAGCAGGAGGCGTGGCGCACGGTCATGTTTGCTGACGTGCGCCGCCTGCAGCGGCTCACGGACGGGAATGGCGATGCCTACTACGGCGGCAGCATGTACTATGGTTCTGATCTCGTCCCGACCGAGCGCACCTGGTGGGCCGCGCACCCCCCGCGCCCCTGCCTCCTGCCGCACGCGCGCGCGTGGGCGCGCGCGTGCCGCCACGCTGACGCGCGTGCCTTGCGGTGGTTGCTGTGCCAGGTGCGGTTACCGCGATTGCTCCCCGTACGAGTGGCGGCGCGAGGAGCAGGAGGCGGAGGCACAGCTGTGGTGAGTCCACGCCGGGCGCCGTGGCGCTGCGCACGACTGGGGGCGTGCCTGGCGGCGCTGCAGCCTGCGCCTGCGCGTGTTGCGTTCCGGCCGCTGACCAGTGGCCCCGCCGCGTGCGCTCCCCGTCGCGCAGGGAGTCTGCCACGCCCAAGGGCAGCGCCGGGATGCCCAACCTCCCGCTGACCCCCATTACTACGTCCAGCTACTTTTGAGCCTCCATCGTACGGTGGCCCCAGACTCAGATGCCGCCACAGGCAGGCGTCGCGGGGAATTGACTGCTAGGGGGGTGGCGCCAGGGACGGCCGCGTGGCCTCGCAACTTGCGGAGAGCCTCGCGAGTGCGAGCAGCCGGGGCCGATCAAGTCCAGAGGCAGGATGCACACACAGGCCTCTCTGCTCCCCGCTTTTTGCGTGTACCTTATATATACCAACCAAAAAGATTGTGACTGCACGAGCCCGATCCGTGTCTCGAGCATTCGCAGACGCATCTGCGAACGCCGTGTCGCCACTGCAGACCCGCAACAGCACAAACTGGCCGGAGCGTCATCGGCTTTTGCGGCCTCTGGCATCCGTCCGCAGTGTGTTGCGGTAGATCATGAACGGCACCTGCTTGGTGGCGAGATCAGTTGCAATGCGAGTTGACCGGCGTGCCGCTGCTGCGGCAACCTGCCAATTTTGGGGGTGTCAGCACACCACGGTACACGCTCGTTGCCAGCAGTGCGTGCTTGACGGCGTGCGAAAGACCCACGACGAGAGAGCACGCGTGGCGCTGCGCAGAGAACTCGCGGCGAACAAAAGGCCCCGGGCTGGGTTTTTGGCAAGGAGGTGGGCACAGGACCTGCTCCCGCTCTGCCTTCACAGACTCACTGGCCTTCTTGCGCATATTTCCCGTGAGCTTGAGATACCGCAAGGACAGCTGCTCATACAAGAGTCCTTCCCGCAGACCCTGCCAAGGCACAACCCCAACACGTTGATGCAAGCACTCCCGGCGTGCCTCCACACCGCATGCGCAGGGGCACAGGCACCAAAAGTAGATGACTGGAATAGTAGAAGACTGCAATAGTAGAAGACTGAGAGTGGAGCAAGCTTCTACCTGCGGGTTCAAATAAGCCAGCAGTGCATCGACTTGGTCAGCGCGATCGTAGAACCCCCAGGACTCTGACTGCCCGCTCCCGAAGTCCCCGATCCCAGAGCCCGTTCCGGGAGGCCCACCAGGCCAAACCCTCCAATCCATTCCCTTGCCCCCCTGTGTCGGTCGTACCTTTGCAGCCGGCACAATCGTGCGCTGCACATTCGAGCCCGCGGCAGCACCCTCGGAGAAGTCGGCGCCATCGGCTTTACTCACCACAGCCCCACCTGCAGCCCCAGCCTCGACGGCATTTGGCCAAGCTTGAAGCTCCTCTGCCTTGACCGCTCCATCCGCATCCTCCGCCCTTGCTGCTTCGGGGACACCGTCGTGCAGAGGATCATGCACAAAGATGCGGCAGTCACGCGAGGAGAGCAGCCAATAAGTTCGGCGATCGCGGTCTGCTCACGATGAAACAGGAAACACATGCACAGTACATGCACCCACGGTCAGCTTGCTGCCAGGGCCGAACATCAGACGTCATGCAGCCTGTTGTGTGTGTGCGCGCGCTTGTGTGTGAAAGCGCGTGTGCGTGTGCGAGCGCGTGTGCGTGTGCGTGCGCGGTTCGAGTGCGCGAGAGTAGAGGCAAGAAGGAAAGAAGGGAGACCGGAACCAAGAGGCAGAACCCGAATCATGTACTTTTCTAACTCATTCTCGTACGTCTTCTTGAGATTCTCCTGCACAGACAACCTCTTGAGTGAACACGCGAGGGCGTACAGACAGGAGTATGGTCTGATCAAGCATGGTGGAGAACGCGCACTGCCGTTGTTGAACAGACGCGCACTGCCGTTGTTCAACAGACGTGGCGTTCAGTAGGCCGCGGGGCACAGGGTCAGTAGGCCGCGGGGCACAGGGTCAGTAGGCGATAGTGTAGGCGAGGGTGCCAGATATCCGGAAGACACACCTCGTAAGTTTTTATATTGTCCTGTATAGACGAGATAAACACGGCACGGAGGGAGAGACACGGCACGTAGGGATAGACACGTTGAACAGACGTGGCGCGCGTTGTTGAACAGACGTGGCGCGTGTTGCCGGAGCAAGTCAAGACGCGAGACAGTTGTAATGTTTGCCGAGATAGTGGATATGTTGGGCGAGACAGTGGATAATGTTTGGCGGGAGATGGCCACATATAGCGCCGCATGACCCATGAGTATCATTCGTGTGCATGTGCCAGCGCCGGCCGTGGAGAACGGGCAACAGCACACAACCAACAACCAAACGTCAAAACTCGCCTTCCATGCGCACACGCCCTCGCCTACACTATCGCCTACTGACCCTGTGCCCCGCGCCCCTACTGACCCTGAGTGTAGGTGCTGGCGGTCAATCCTGACGCCCTGGCCTATGCTATCGGCTACTGGCATGAACACGCTAACACGAACACGATGGCATATGCACATGCCGACGCCTATCTCTCCCAGCACACGCGCCTGCAATGCTACTACTAGCCTACTAGGACACACGGCAAGACACGGATGCTGGGCAAGTCTCGCTCCACGTGACTACTCCACAGGCAACTCCTCGTGTGTCCATGCCCACCGCTTCCTCGCCGCTTGTCTTTCTCTCGCTGCACGAGCACGGTCGCTCTCGCTGAGCACGGCCTGGGCGCGTAGGCAACGCACCGGCCAGGTTGCGGGGTCCTACAGGGGAGTGCACGGACAGGGGCATTGACCTGCAGCGCCTTCTCTTGCTCCTCTAACTTGGCGTCCTCTTCGCGCATCTTCTCCTTGGTCTCTGCCAACTTGGCCTTTTTGAGTGCCGCCGTCTCCTTTTCCTGAACATGCCACGCCCGCAGCAACATGTGAGCCGCCACGAGAAGCATCCCACGCACCAAGAACCCATGAGCAACCGCAATCCCGAATATCAACCAACCCTGGTCTGAAGGCGCAACCAACTCAACTACCAGCACCGCCAGCCACGCGCCGTCGTGCTGTGCCGCGCATGCGCAATCTGCATGCGCAATCTGACGCAGCACGCTTGTCTGCTGCGGGCCTGGCAGGCGAGACACCTTAGGCTTTTCATCCTCATCTTCCTTCTTGTCGTCGTCGCCGTCGTTTTTGAGAGTATTCATCGCCTGCTCCTTGGCCTTGGCCTTCTCCAGCTTGGCCTGCTTCTTTTGCTCGCGCAGCTTTTTCTCCTCCTCCCTCATCTCGTTTGACAGTTCGCGCGTCTCTTCGATCGCCTCGTCCAAGTGCCTATTGATGGCAGCAGTCTCGCACGCATCTTCACACAAATACACCAACAGCTGCACGCGCTGTGCCGTCTCCATGGTCTCGTACCCGCCTTGAGTCAGGGCTGCAATCAGGTCCTCCGGCGCTGTGGAAATGGCCGGGCCTGCTCGCATCATGCGCACCACGAGCATCAACAACAACATGTAGTGCGACATGTAGTGGCTCACAGCAACGCAAGGACGGCAGCGCACGCAGCCGCGCCTCACGCACACAGCCACACCACGGACATGGAACATCTGTGCATACCCTGCTGCTCCACCGACTGGGGCAGCCCGTTCTTCTCGTCCTTCATCCGCGCACGCGCGTGCATGTAACGGACCATGGTCTCGGCCCATCTAAAATCGTCAACGGCGCTGGCCTTGGGCATCGGCGCCTCGCCTTCTTCCTCCCACTCTAACTCCTCTGGCTCCTCCTCCTCCTCTTTGCCTGCCACCTTCTCCGACACGCCCGCGGCGCTGCTGCGCGCTTTGAGACCGCCCTTGTCCTTATCCACACTAGCTCGGCTACTCTTCTTCTTCCCTTCAAACTTGAGCACGTCACCCTCCACCTCACCTCCGCCGAGATCCCCAGCTGCCTCGCGCTCGCGGTTCCTCTCCTTGCGCCGCCGCTCCTCTTCCTTGGCCCGTATCTCCTCGTAATGCTGTGCAGCAAGAGAAAATGGGAATGCGATCAGTGAGAGAAAGGGAATGCGATCAGTGAGAAAGGGCGGGTCAGGATGAGAGAAAGGGCGGGTCAGGATGAGGACAGCGTAGCTAGACGATAGACGTCTGCAGAGGCACAGCGCGCGCGCGCGCGCGCGCGTTCTCTCTCTCTGCGATGGTCCCATGTGTGCTACGAGCAGGAGCAGGACATGGCGATCCCGGACGGCATGACAAGCTGCAACGACTGGCACAACGACTGGCACAACCACTGGCTCTCGTCACCTAGATCCGGTGGCAGACAGTGGGCGCGCGGAGAGGAGAGCAGACACATGCACACACACCATGCACACACCATGCACACATGCGTGGGACCACGCAAAGGGATGACCTGCTGGAGCAAGTATCGGAGCAAGGAGCAGTGGAGCTCGCGCGAGAGGTTGCTCTCTTGCTCGTGGCAGATGGCGCCCACCAGATCCTCCAGATGGAAAGGGCTCATCTTAATGAGCTTGCCAAACCGCGTAGTAAAGTCAAAGACGAGGAGCGTCTTGCCCAGCAACTCGGCGGGCAGCACCAACTCGGTATCCGGCACGAAGAAGGACGTGAGCGGCTCCGGACGCGGCTGGAGGGAAGCGTCGACAGGCAGCATCGAGTCCTCCACCGGCGGCATCAGCAGTGGCCGGTCCGCATCAGAAGGCCAGACGGCAAGAAGCTCGGACAAGGTGGAGTGTGCAGTGCTGACAAACTCTTGGATGCTGATGTCGGTGCCCACAGTCTCTGCAATGCGCACCACGTCGCCCGAACTCCAGTCGCCATACAGGCCAGCAGCCACGTCATGCACCGTCACAGGGGCCACAGCTTTGTCCTCAGACTTGGCCACGCTTTCTGCGTGGCGTTTGATGAAGATACTGGTAGCCTCCCAGATCTTCTTTTGCACGGGACCCTTGAGCAAAGACTTGACCATCTTTGACGGATCGCTCTCGTCCTTGTCCGACGACCTGCGCCGCCGTTTCTTGGCACGCTCCTCAGCCAGCCCGGGATCCAGAACAGCCAACTCCTCCTTCTTGATTTTCCCGGTCTTGACGTCGTTGGCGAGCTTGAGGCGGCGGATGTGCGGAGGCAGCTCGCCTTGCAGCCCGAGCTTTTTGACAATCTCGTCCTCGCAGATGAAGGGCGCCTGCCAGTAGTTCTCACGCGAGCCCACGGTCTTGAGCTTCGACTTGATCGTCATGCGCGACACATTTTGGCCCTTCATGCGCCGCAGGTCGTTGCAGCTGACCTCGAATTCCTCCTCCTCTTCCCCGCCGCCGCCCTCGCCACCGCTTGCGTCGCCGCTGCCAGAGAGGGCGAAGGCACCGTTGCCTGCGCTCTCGCCAGCCCCTGTCCCATCGCCGCCGGCTGCGGTGGCGGCGCTGTCCTCGCCGCCGCCGGTGCTACCCGCCTGGGGCGCTGAGGCCTTGTTGCCCGTGGTGACGATGTAGCGCGTCGGCAGCTGCGCCTCGGGATCGACGTCGATGAAGAAGTCCTCATCGACCTCGACCGGACGCACTATGCGCACTAGGACCGGGCTCCGCCCATCAGCCTGCACCCACTCGACGCTCTCGCCGTTGCGGAAACACGAGAGGCGCTTGAAAATCGACTCGGTCAGCTCGTCCATGCGCCGCTGCGACATGTGCACCATGCGGCAGAGCGGTTCGAGAAAGATCTCGGGAAACGAGTTGTCAACACGGCGCTGCGCACTCCTCTCGCTCATCTGCGCCTCCTCGTACGTGTACTTGCCCCCCCCCTTGCCCGTGATCGAACAGGACCACTGGCGCGTCTGGTACTGGAAGAGCGCGCTGAGGTACTCCTCATAGTCCACAAAGAGCTCGCCCGTCGCCCGCATCATGTAGCACTCCTCGTGGGGGTTCTCGATCTCGTCCGCGGACCGCGTCTGGTGCACCTTGCGCTTCGCGTCGAGCGGCATCGCGCCCGGACCGCGCGGCGCGCGGGGGCGTTGAAAAGCGCGGTAAGCAGGCGCACGGGGCCTGCCGCGCACAGGCTCGCCGCGCGCGCCGCGCGCGCGCGGAGGGTGGCAGTCGTCAGGCCCCGCCGGTGCACGCCACCGCGCCCCGGCCCGCCGGTGCACGCCACCGCGCTCCTGCAGCTGGCCACTAGCCGCACGCCGTCGTGTGCTCCAAGACCAGAAGACGTGTTCTTGAACAAGGGCGGTCACGGTATTCCCGCACGAACTCGCTTTGAGCGGGACCTTGGCGGGGACTCTATCGTGCACGATAGAGTCGGACGCTGGGGCCCCGCCCGCGAAGCGTGCGCGCATGGCGGCGCCCGCGGACGAGGAGCTGCTCGCGGCCGTGCTCGAAGCGAAGGCGGCGCAC
>Ga0115006_10000545_pt1 | contig 20887 bp, 20 predicted proteins | sample ArcOceMetagenome_3_FD_88943 | JGI IMG/M metagenome (GOLD analysis project Ga0115006, IMG submission 88943) | Marine eukaryotic phytoplankton communities from Arctic Ocean - Arctic Ocean- Svalbard ARC20M Metagenome | ecosystem: Environmental > Aquatic > Marine > Oceanic | place: Arctic Ocean...
AAAAAAAAAAAAAAAAAAAAAAAAAAAAAAAAAAAAAAAAAAAAAAAAAAAAAAAAAAAAAAAAAAAAAAAAAAAAAAAAAAAAAAAAAAAAAAAAAAAAAAAAAAAAACAAAAAAAAAAAAATAAAAAAAAATAAATTAATCAAAAAATAAATTAAAAACCGGTCAGAATTTCAAAAAAATAAATTTATTATATATTGGAAATGAAACTATTCATCACATTTTCCAGCAAGACAAAATCTAATTTCACCCAGATTCCCAACATTATATTTCATTATTAGAGGATAATCAGGTTTTAAATATAATTCAATAGTATTACATAAATTTGTTGACTTTGTAAAAAGATTAATATATTTTAAAGAATATGTACCCGATATAAAATCGTCGGTTTGTTTATTAAAAGTTAATCCATGACTTGTCTCACCGATTACTGTGTCCCATTTTGCGAAATCACCTTCACACGAAAATGATATAGTATTAGCTCGACTTGTAATTGTTATACTATCTTTAATATTTGTCATGTCTCGGCACAGTTTTTGAAATTCGTTAGAATGCATTGTGACAATACAATCAATATCAACATCAGGAACTTCAAGATACTCTTCATCGATATCAAGTAATTTTAAAGAAAAATTAGTAATTGAGTTTTTATCAGAATTCTTAACTGCAATATGTAGTAAATCTGTATTTGATTCTTCCATAAACATTGTAATTGTATCTGTATTAGATACAGTTTTCATTAATTTATAAAATGACATCATACAAACACCAATCATTGTTTTTTGTTTGCAAAAAAAGTATTCAAAATTTTCTGCTTCTAATTTAAGATGAATAAGAGCAACATGATTTCCATCCATTGTCATTATCCGAATACCGGTTTCATCAAAACAAATATTAACATCTGTAAGAATATCCTTTAAAACCTCAAATAATGTTTTCAAACAGTGACTTTGTACTGTGTGAAATTCAAATATTTTTTTATTTGTTTCAGAGTCACCCATTAGTTAATTAAAAGATATAAAACCTTAAATCAATTTAAGCACGAGACTTAGGTGGAGGTAGATCAAGTTTTCGTTGAGAAATTAAATCATCAAGTTCTGTATTTGAAGTTTTTGATATTTTATCATTTACATTACTTTGCGATTGAGATGATTGTGTACTTTCTTCATTTATATATGTAAAGTTGTGATTATTTTCACAAGGTGCTTCAGAATTCGACAGTGATGAAAAGTTATTATTACCAAATCCTACTTCAAATGGTGGATGAGTATTATTTTGTTTTTCAGAATCTAACCATTGAAATACAGCTTTACCACAGTACACTTTGTTTTCTAAAACAATTGCAGGAACACCTGATATATTATGTGATGGAGCTACGTTATCAACACATACATATTGAAAAAGAGATCGAATATGTGGTATAGTTTCTAAGTTTTGTAATATAACAGCACATGGTTTTGATTTATTACTAAAATAGAATATGTTTGTCATTTAATATATAATCATGTTATTTTTTTAAATTATTTACTTACTATATATTCAATGAATTGTAAAAACTTACCTTGTTCAAAATGGCCATGTGGAGAACCTCCGTATCAACCATGGAAATGGAATAAAGGAAATACAGATATTTTAACATCACATAACTGTTATTCATATATGTTAAATGATTTATTTGTTGATGCAAGAGAACATGGAAAGCCACAACCAGGATGGGCTTACAAAAGAAAGACAAAAAATAATTCTTATTCTGGAATAAATAGATTATCTTGTGATAAAACGATGGAAGGTGTAAAAAAAGACAATCCAGACAGTTTAATAATTATGACAATAAAAGAAGGAGCAAAAGCTAAACCACCAGAACGACATTACAAAGGTATACTTGTAGTGAGTCCTGGAAGAGATTATCATTTTGCAAGACAAGATAACAGGATGCTTAGAGTATATTCAAAACTATTTAAAAAGCTTAAAAAGAAAAAAATGGTTATAGAAAATATATCTAATGAAAAACTTGTATTTTTATTATTGAAATATTCAAAGGATGTAATACCTGAAATATATAAATTGATACCATCAGAAATTGAATCACAGCAACGTAAATTAATGATTTTATACAAAAACTCAAAAACATGGTCTCATAAACCAGGATCAACTGCTGTAACTGATAAAGATGCTGATGGTAAACTAATATTTAATCCACTTAAAGCGAATTGGGATTTTTCAAACAAAGGTGGAATTAACTATCATAAAACTTGTTGTTTTTTCATGATTCCTCAAAATTCGTTTAAACCAACTTATAGTGCAGGAATACCAAGTATACCATTTATGTCTAGTGCACCAAAAATGAGAACACGAACAAATTTAAGTCAAACACAAAGACAACAAAATTTAGATAAAAGAGTAAGAAAAATATTGAAATTATAATATGATATAACATGTATACACTTGTAATGTCAAAACAAAAGAAAACAGAAAACATAAAAACACAATTTTTACCTATTAAAGTATTAATAGATGCAAACTTAAAAAAAGAAGGATATGTAATGTGTGGTCATAAAGTTACTAAAACTAAAAATTGTCATGGAAGAAAATATCTAATTTCACCCCTAAATGTTGGGCTGGTATCAAATCAGCAAGAAATAAACAATAAAATATTTTTTACAAATTAAATATTATATTTACATCATTATTACAAGATTTTCTTGAAACAAATGGTCTTCTAGGTGTAAGTAATCATTGTAAAACAGACTTACGAAATTTCTTTATTGCGTGTTTAGATTTTGCAAACAATGTTGTAGGTATTTTGAAAATTACTGTATAATATTTACTTACATTATTCATTTTTTCAATTAATTTTAGTAGCTTACTTTGTGATTCTGGAGTTTCATTCATGTTAGAATGTAAATAAAAAATATTATTTTTTATTATATGAATATTACCAACATAAAAATTGTAACAGAAAACAAAATTAAAAAAAAAACAGAACTAATAACAACATTAAAACCAAAGGATAAAGGAAAATTAATAGGTTTTATAGTTACACTAAATCAAATTATTGCAAGTTTATATAAACAATCAAACATTTCAATAGAAAAAAACAATATAACGAGAAAATATTTAAATTTTATGACACAATTAGAAAATATATCTAATATAGAAAATGTAAGAGATAAAATTTATGAAATTTTTAATAGTGAAAATTTTTATATGTTATTACCAAATAAACAAAAACAAAACTATTCCGCATTGCAAATTGCAATGATCAAATTTTTTACCAGAGTTTTAAAAAATGACCCAATACAAATAAATCAGTCTTTATTAGGGAAATTAAAACAAACGAAAATGAAAAGTACTTTAGATGGAATTATCCAAAACAGAATAATAATAGAAAAAAGAATAAATCATTTTTTTAAAGAATTAGATGAAGAAAACAATAATAATAAAACCAGAAGTAATAGAAGTGCAGGAAGTAAAAGAAGTACAGGAAGTAATAGAAGTACAGGAAGTATGTCATCAAATAGTAATAGAAACAATAATAACGGGGGGAAATATAAAATATTTACAAAAGAACTATATGAAGAATTTAAAAGTGATACAATTACATTGAAAAATATATATTCAGATTTGAATCGGAATAATGTAACATTACAACTCATTGAAGAAAAATTTAATAATATTTTGAAAAGAAATCAAAATCAAAAGGGACTAAAGGAATTCTTAAAAATGAAAAATTCAAAACTAAATTTTCAAGATAGAATATTTGACAGAATGAATAATCAAATAAATGCTTTAGAAAAATTATTTAATACATTTTCAAAATCAGATAAAAATTATATATTTTTATTATACTCTGAAATAAAACAAATTAGAATATTATTAAAAACTTCAGTAAATATACAAAGTATAATACAAAATAATGCTAAATATATACCAACATTATTTGAATTATTAAATAATACACAAAATAGTAACACTATAAATATAGTATTACAATTATTTATAAATGGAATAAATAGTGATGGAATAATTCCTGTATCTCCATGGAATGGTCATGGACGTGTTAATAGAAAACCAGGCAATCATAATCCTTCTATATCTGCATTAATAAATTTAGGAAATTCTATACCAAACAGTTTTCCTGCAAATTGTGCGTTTAGACAAAATTATAATAGAAGAAAAATACCACATCCAACATCTGCAGCAGCATGTAGACAAAATTGTGAATGGCATTCTGTATTACCAAGAATATATATATATCCATTAAAAAGTAGTTTATTTGGAGACGGACCACAATCAGTAAGACTAGCAAATGATTTATCAAAATATTTTGCAGCAGTGCATCATAATTGGTCACATAGGAGTAGACAAAATTCTTTAGCGAATACACCATCAGTAATTGGTAAACCAAGAAATAATATAAATTCGTTTAAAAATTATTTAGAGAAAATAGTAATTGCACAGAATACACAATTTTTAACACAAACTGGTGTGAGAATATTAAATGGTCAAACATTTCATGATTTACAAAATACATCAAAATCTACAAAAATTGTAATAAACCGACTTCCAAATGGACAAATTGAAGTTGCAGATTATTCTTTAAGTAATCAAGATAAAATGAGTCCATGGGTATCAGTTGGATTAAATAAAAAAGGAGAATTTGAAGATTTAATTAAAAAGATGTTAACATTTTTCGGTATACAATATAATAGTCCAAAAAAACCATTATCAGTACAACTTGATGGATATGTATTGGGATTAATTTACACTTATTATTTTTTTAAGAGTCAGTCCTGAAGTAAATTGTTTGGTAAGTAATTTAATTATATACAATTTTACAAATTAAATATTTTATTTACATCATTAATTGTAAGAGTATTACAAGATTTTTTAGTAGTCTTTTCTTCTTCTTCACCACTTTCCAAATGATTCAAACGTTCGTCACCTAATACTTCTGCCATCAACTTTCTTTTTTCCTTTTGAAGTTCCATAATAAACTCTTCAACGTATGGTTTCGATGGATCTTTGTTTGCTATAGTGAGAATATTTACAAAAACTTCTTTCTTTTGTCCAGTTCTATGACATCTTCCGATAACCTGATGTTGAAGTGCAGGATTCCATGTTGGACTTGTAATAATAATATGATTAGCGCACTGGAAATTAAAACCCTGACCTCCAACATTGATTTGAATGAGTAGAACATTTAAATCAATATTTTCCCTAAATGTTTGTACGATAGAATTGCGATCTTCTAGATCAGTTGTACCGTCAATACGACATACTTTATAATCTAAAGAATTCAATTCATTAAAATAAATATCCATTTCTTTAATAAAATGACAAAATATAACGGTTTTATCTCCAACTGGCGTAAGTTTAATTTTTTCTTTCACAAATTCAAGTTTTGTAGACATTGATGTCCAGTCATCATATTTTTCTGTTTGTTTTAAAAGATTGAAATTCTCACCCAATTCTTTTTTCTTCTTTTTTAATTTTTTATTCATGCCTTCGATATAACACTGTGGATGACAACATATTTGTCGAGAACGAAGTAACAGTTCCAATGCATATATTATACTTTGATTTCCAAGAGTTTTTTGAAGTTCTTTAATTTGTTCTCGCATATCTTCATATGTAGATTTATATAAAGTTTCTTCCTCCAAAGATTCAAAAATCAATCGGTTTACTTCGATATGCAACTTAGGCAGTTCAAAAATGATATTTTGTTCTTTTACATCAGTTTTGGTTCGACGTAAAATATAATTTTTTACAATATAATCTTTATCAGCTTGGCAATCACATTGATTAATTGTATTATTTGAAACCCATTTCATAGTATATATAAAATCTGTCATCTTATTCATGATTGGCGTTGCTGTTAAAGCCCATCGAATTTCTGTATTTAAAAACGAAACCGCTTTATGAATTTTACTCTTTTTATTTTTGATAATATGAGCCTCGTCAATAACAACTCTATCCCATGTAGCTGTACAATATGGAAGTTTTGTAGGATCATCAATACCTCTTCTATTAAATCGAGAATGTGATACAAGAAATACACGTGAAATAGAATGATCATTATTAAGTTCAATAACATCATCTGTAACTACACGAACATCAAGATTAGATGTATATTTTAGCAATTCTTCTTTCCATTGAAGTATAAGACTTTTTGGGAGAATAACTAAAGTATTTTTCATTGGATTCTTAACCAATATAAGAGTTGTCATTATAGTCTTTCCCAACCCAACTTCATCAGCCAAAATACCACCTTTAAATTGATACTGTAAGGTTGATGATTTTTCTCTCGCTAACATCCATTCAAAGGCTTCATTTTGGTATCCATAAGGAGTGATGTTCATGTTTACAATTCTTTCAGGTTATATACTTTTTATAAATTCAATTCTTTAAGTGAAAATTTAAGATGTACTCAAAGATTATATAAAAACAAATAATCAATTTTTATATTGTAGACTTTAAGTTACACACGTAATCATATAATACTATTATTATACACTCTTTAAGTGAAAATATCATGAAAAATTGTATATAACATACTATATGTGTGGAATAAGCGGAATAATAAGTAAAAGAAATGAAAATATGTTTTTTAATATATTAGATTCATTACAACAATTAGAGAATCGAGGTTATGATTCAACAGGTATTTCATACATAGAAGATAAAAAAATAAAAGAGATTAAAAAAGCATCATCAAATGCTATTGAATATATAAAATCAAAAAATATACAGAATTCAAATATAATTGGTCATACACGTTGGGCTACTCATGGAGCAAAAACAGATGAGAACGCACATCCACATCTTTCAACAAATAAGTTATTTTCTGTTGTTCACAATGGTATTATAGAAAATTATGAATATTTGAAAACAAAATTAGAAAATAAAATATTTATATCTGAAACTGACACAGAAGTAATTGTAAATTTAATTGAATTAGAATATGAAAAAGGTATAACAATAAATGAAGCAATTACAAATTCAGTAAATCAGTTAGAAGGGACGTATGGATTAGCTATTCAATGTGTAGATGAACCAGAAAGTATATATGTTATCAGAAATGGATCACCATTATTAATAGGTGAAAATTCAAAATATGTAATGGTTACATCTGAAATATCTGGATTTAATAACCAAATAAATAACTATATTTCAATTTCAAATAATGACTTAATTAAAATCCATAAATATGGTATTTCTACAAATTTTAAATATATTCAACAAAAAATAAATATAGATAAATTAAGCAATACTATGGGAAACTATAGTCATTGGACAGAAAAAGAAATATATGAACAAAATGAATCAATGAAAAGAGCTATAAATTTTGGTGGTCGTATTTCTTCTAATTCCGATTCAGTTATTTTAGGTGGTCTTATATCAATAGAATATATTCGTCCATCAATTAAAACAATAATTTTATTAGGCTGTGGAACATCATTTAATGCATGTTTACTTGGTAAAAAATATATCCAAGAGCTTAATAATCATATTAATATCCATGTAATAGATGCTGGTGATTTTACAATAGAAGATATTGTTGATTTTACAACAACCATTGTCATTTTATGTAGTCAATCTGGAGAAACTAGAGATCTTTATAAATGTATAAGCTTAATTAAGAACAAATCGCCGATGATTGGAATCGTTAATGTTGTAGATTCCTTAATCAGTAAAGAATGTGATTGTGGTATTTATTTGAATGCAGGACGAGAAATTGGTGTTGCATCTACAAAATCATACACTTCAATGTTGATAGTTTTACGTTTAATTTCCATATGGTTCAATAATTCAAAATCTAAACAAATAACAGATATTATTATGTCTTTACGTAATCTTGTTTTTCATAAATTTAGTATTCAAGACTATAATTATAAAATTGTTAATAGCATATTAGATCATAATTCTTTATTTATTTTAGGTAAAGGAAAATTAGAATTTATTGCAAAAGAAGCATCGTTGAAATTTAAAGAAATGTGTTATATACATGCAGAAGGATATAGTGGTACAGCACTCAAACATGGTCCATTTGCTCTTTTAGATGAAAATACCTCTGTAATATTGTTGATTAATAAAGAAACCGAAAGAGATATGATTAAAACATATGAAGAAATAAAATCAAGATGTCATAATATTATTATTATAACAGATACTGAAAAAACATATAAAAATGATTTTTCAATAAATATAAAATACAGTAATGAAATATTATATATAGTTCAATTACAATTTATAGCGTATCAATTTTCATTGTTCAGAAATATAAATCCAGATAAACCTCGGAATTTAGCAAAAGTTGTTACAGTTGATTAAATAATTATTTTATTCATTGATCCACCATTATTACTATTTTGCATATCATTCTTTGTAATAAACATCATTAAACCAATAGCAAATAATCCAAATAATAAACCATATTCTAAAAAGTTTTTATATAATGAATTATCTTTATCTAAAATTTTTTTATCTATGAATCTAAAATATATGATTAATAATGCTATCATAAAATATACTCCAATTACTCCATATCTGTCAAGTGGACCTTGTCCTCCATTATTTTTCTTAAAAATTTCTTGATAACCTTGTTTTGCAACAAGATAAACTCCTATATATATTGATAAAAATTTACATATTAATTTTAGATTTCTTTTTTTATTGTCCGATTCTGTATCAGTATTATATAACTTATCGTCATATGAAAAAATTCCTAATATAATTAATAAAAATATATTAATTGTTAATTTTCCTCCTCCTCTGAGTCTTGTTGTTTTTGTTATATTGTTTCCAACTAACTTTGGATTCCTAATAACTCTACTTAATCCATTAATTAATAGAAAAGTAAATATAAAAATAGATATATCTTGTATTAACTTAAAGGATGTATTTGATTCACCATTAGCATCTGTTTCTTCTTTAAAAGCAGATTTACTAAATGCAATAATTCCAAATATAACAATAAGTAATGTACTCATTGCAAACATAGGAAAACCTTGTCTTGTTAACGTAGCACCTCCTCCATTACTCATTATATTATTATTATACAATATAAATTTTATGTATACATCATTAGTGGTGGATTATTAGTAATTTTCTTCTTTTTATTTGATTTATATAAATCAAATCCTGATAAAATATCTTTATGAATTAATTTTTTTTTCCACGTGATTCGTTGACCAAATACTCGTTTTGCATGACTCATCTTGCACATACTTACAAATGTTTCAGTATCACCACCGTTATTTTTAAATATGTCGTGATTATCTTTAATAAGTTTAAACACAATATTTCCATATTTTGACTTTCTATATGTCCATTTTGATTTTAATAATTGTAATTCAAAAATCTTATTTAGGTCCTTTGAATCATATGGTGTTAGTGTATACTTCCATGGAAATCTTCGATCTAATCCAGGATTTTTTGAAAAAAAACAAGAATCCATTTGTTCTGGATAACCTGCAATTATACATACAAAATTTTCTGTATGTTCAGATAAAAATTTATTCAAAGTGTCAATACATTCTTTCGAATAACTGTCACCTTCTCCAGAATTTCCAAGTGAATATGCTTCGTCTATAAATAATACACCTCCAATACAACTGCTACATACTTCTTCTGTTTTTATTGCTGTTTCTCCTAAGTAATGTCCAATTAGTTCATCCCGTCCAACACATCTAAATGTACCATTTGTTAGAAATCCTAATTTTGTATATATATTACCAATAATATGTGCTACAGTTGTCTTTCCAACGCCTGGTGGACCCATCAAACATGTATGCATCATCTCATTTGTTTGTAATTTTTGACAAAAAAACATGATTTGATAAAGTAATTGTTCTTTCAATGATTCTAATCCTACCAATTTATCAAGCTCAATAAGTTCGTTCTTAATTTTATGTAATTTTTCAATATCTTTATTAGTTCGATATTGACCAGGAAATTTATTTGCAATATTAATTAAATCTGATATATTATTTATATTAAATAATGGTGATGATCCATAATCTGACATTGAGTCTTGAGAATCAGATCTAATCATTGTTCGTTTCATGAGTAATAATAGTTATATAATCTCACTATTGTTTAAGCTTTTTGAATTGTTTTTTCGATTTAATATATACACAAAAGTACCAAGGAAGCCAGATAGAAGCAATAACACCTAGAAAATACATTATATATAAACATATATAAATATATTTAAGTAGATTAATATATATCTATATATATTAAAACATTATGAAACCATATTTTGTTTGTCGAATTATAAAAGAGCTGAAACCAATTGAATTTAAACATGTAAGAGATTGTAATTGCATTTTTAAACAAATATGTAAACAAAGACATCAAGATTTATTAAAAAAAGAAATAAATAATGTAAAAAAATAAACCTTATTTCATAATTTTTTCTGTCGATGATATTGCTTCTCTATTATTATATAATACATGTTTTACTTTATTTCTATATTTCCGTGATACAGAATCATTACTTCTTCCTATTTCTCCTTTTACTTCATCATCCAATGTATCCATTATTTGCTCGCGTTTATATAAACCTCCTACTTCTTCATCCACTTTATCAGCATTTTCATCCACTTTTTCTATTACTGTATTTCCTATTTGATTTAATATTCTGTCTTGTATTGTAGATACAGCTTCATTTTCAAATGATTGTCCATTAAATACTTTCCCATGAGATCCATTTAAACTCATTATTTGAACATTATGATTTTCAGGATGTGCTGGATTTGCATGTATTAACTTTGTAAAATTTGAAATAAGAGGAGCTAAATCCCCTACATCCTTAATCTTTTTTAATTCTTTGACTAATTCTTTCATAGTTATATAATCTAAGTTTTCATCTCCGAATGCTCTTAATGGTGGCAAATTTATATGTATAATATTTTGATTTTCAATATTGGTGCAGTTGTTGTTATTTGTTGTATTATTATTAATTACTTTTGCATTGCCATAATCAGATCTTGCTTTAAGTACACGGGTTTCTAACTCTTTTTCGTACTTATCTTTAGCTTTACAACTACTTCGCATATGTCTTTGATATGATTGTTTGCTCATAAATTTAATATTACAATATATACATGAATTACTTTCAGTTTGTGGTGGTTGTTTTATACCTAATTCTAATTCATAAATGACTATATGATCATGTCTCATATAACATGATTTTAAATGTTTTTTTAAACTCCATGAACGTGTAAAATTTCTATTACAATATTTGCATTCTTTTTCTGTTAGATGAGTATTATTTTCTGTTAAATGAGTATTATTTTCTGTCAGATGAGTATTATTTTCTGTCAGATGAGTATTATTTTCTGTACATTGTCTTTTACCTTTTAAATGGCGTTTTAAATGGCAAGGATATTTAAAAGATTTATTACACAAATCACATGCAATCATAATACTATATATTATAAAATGTTTAAGTTTATATTATTTTTGTACAAACTTAACAAAACTTAACATTTTTTGTTAAGTTTTGTAAAGTTTTGTAAAGTTTTGTAAAGTTTTGTTAAGTTTTGTTAAGTTTTGTTAAGTTTTGTTAAGTTTTGTTTTTTTACAGTTACATATTTTAAAGAAAAAAATAATATTATACTAATAAATGCCTTATGATATTACATACTTGTCATGGGATTCTTTTGACTCATTTCGGGATTCTTTTGACTCATTTCGGGATTCTTTTGACTCATTCAGGGATTCTTTTGACTCATTTAAATATTAATCAAAAAACTTTACATCTTTTTACAAACTTTACAAAATATGTAAAGTTTTCTTTTTTACAGTTACATTTTAAATCCTTTTATATTTTTATAACTCATAGTTCTTGTATAAATAATATGCCTGTTGATAGGGTATTTTTTACTGTTTATTGATTATTTTTGGGTATTTTTGCCTGTTTTCAGGGTATTTTTGCCTGTTTTCAGAGTATAAAAAGCTGTTGTCTTAACATTTTTTCAGAAAATTACAGTGTCATTTTCAGTCACGTTTTCATTCACTATCTCCCTCTATATATATATACTATATATATTAATTTACTTGTTAGTTGTAATAGAAAAAAGTATATAGATATATATGAAATATATAAAACTTAACAAAAAATGTAAAGTCGACGAGGGAGAGGGAAATAAAAATGAAAAAGAATTCTATTTTGAAAAAGAGAATAAAAATGAAATTATAATATAAAGTAATAAATTGTATAAATACTAAATGATGAAATATATTATATTTACGATTTATATACCATATATTACATATTTGACATATAAGAAATACACACCGGTTTCAATGTATAATGCATTAAAATCAAAATTGAAAGGTATAAGCGTATTTAATACATATATATCATGTGTGTCCCCTTATAGTGGATCTATAAGTCCATATGTAGAAGAAATGACAGAATCAAAAGTAAAGGTAAGTATGACAGAGCATAGGAACATAAAAAATCCGTTTAATTCTATTCATACAATAGCTTTATCTAATTTAGGCGAGTTAACATCCGGACTATTAATGATGGAACATATGAAGTCTACAAACAAGTCAGGAATTATAACAAGTATAAAAACATATTATCACAAAAAAGCAAGAGGAAAGATAACGGCTATATGTGATAATAAATGGACAAAACAAAATATAACCAAAACAAGATTATATAATACATCAAAAGAATTAGTATGTGAGGTAAATTGTAAATGGAAACTAAATGATATAATGTAAAACATTTTCATTTTATATATTAAATCAAATGAATACAAATAATGTAAAAAAGCAAATCACTGCTGCACGAACTATTCAAAGAACGGCTAGAAGTATGTTACAACGTAAAAAAACAGCACTGAACAAAGAAAGAACTAAATTGTGGGGTCAAAAACATTATTTTGATATTCAATTAGAAATTATATCAGAAATGTACAATTATGATTATAATTTAATAGTTCATGTAGGAACAAACAATAATACAAATAGATTATATCAATTTTTGAATGAATTAAAAAAAACAAAAAAACCAATAGTAATATTATTTATTTATCCTATTGAATATTTAAAAGGAAGTACAAGTCACTGGAAACAAAATCATTTTGGTTACATTTATAGTGAATTTAACAGAGGTAATAATATACATATAACAACTATATATTCTAAATTAGGAAATCTAGATGATAAAACTACTAAATTAGATATTATACAACATTTACTAAAAAGTAAATATACAATAAATAATATTGAAGAAACTAATTCACAATTTTCGATACCGCCCCGAAATATGAAAACTACAATTAGAAAAAACAGATTACATAATACAAAACAAAATCAACTAAATTTAAATGAAACGAAATTAATAAAAAATATAAATATTATATCACATAAAATATTAAAAAACAATAACAAAGTTTTTTTTGTAAATGAAGCAATTTTTGATATATCACCTGGAATTAAAGTCAATACATGTTTTTCTCAAGTACCATTTTTATTATCGATTATTTTAAATTTATATAAAAGATATGGAAATGCTGTAAAATTATATGAAAGAAATAGTACATTACAGCCTAATAGTATGTACAAAGATTATTTAACAATATTAAATGATCAAATGATAAAATATGCGTATGGTACAAATTTAAATAGATATGTACATAATGTAAATAATACAACGAAATTATTGCATATTAATTTCAGACATTAAGAAGCTCTTTTTGTTTAGCAAGTATTTTTTTCAATAGTTCGACGCCAATATAATCAACATAATTTTGTTTTGTGATAGTTTTTAAATTGGCTGACATTTGACGAACACTTTTGAGCCTGGGATGTGATAATTTAAGTTTTTCTTGATTTCGAACAGCGTTATTAAGGTTAGATAAGTAAGATTGTGTAGAAATACCATAATCATTATAGAAATCTAATATATAATCAAGCAATTTATTAGGATTACGTATAAAATAATTATCGCGTTGAATATTTTGGAGAACACGGTCAAGTTGTTCTTTATTAGATTGGTCTAAATAAAGTTGATGTAAAGTTTTGTAATATTCATTTGATAATTGGTTATAATTAGATATTCTAAACTGTAATCTATTTCTATTAGAATAAGTAGCTTTAGAAGGTAATCGCAAGGTGGTTGAAGGTTTAGTTAAAGGTTTAGTTGATTTTTGTTTTAAGGATCGTTCATGAAAAACACAACGACGAATACGTGATGAAGGGTTAGTCATACACTTAAAAGGACGACACGTTTGAACAAAATAAATACCAGGTCCAGTAACAATATGACTAAGTAATTCGGTGTTTAAAGAACCGACTTTACCTCCATGCATAGCACGATGAACAATATTCTTATTAGGTAAATTAATCTTACCTGTTAAGTTTACTCTTTTACTATTTGAATGAAGATAATTCAATGCTTGGTCAATAACAGAAGAACCAGGTTTATAAATTTGAACACCAAGAGAAGTATAATAATTTTCATTAGAAATTATTAAAGAATCAATGAGCATTCGCAGAGTTTGATTAGAAGCAGCATAACTAAGAAATTCTTGAAACGAAGAAGAATAAGAAGAAACGCAACCAGCAGGAGAAAACATGATAACATATTGATCATCAATTAAAGGAAAAGTTTTAGATTTAGTAATAGAAGAGTGACCACGAATTAAACGTTTGGGAAGAGAATATAAATGATTACTTAATTGTTGAAGATCATTATTCCACATGGAACGGGATTTCTTTTTCATATTCCAATTCTTTAAAATGGAAGCAAAATTACGAGCTTGTTTACCTCTAAAATGTTTTTGAATTGTAACGGCAGCCGTTGAATTATTCATATACAATAAATAATAAATTAAAGATTAAAAAAGTTATGAATTTATATAATAATGAGGTTACCCATAAAAATGGGTAATCCTTATAAAAAATTACAGGATTGTCCAAAGACAGAGTATATAATTGCTCAAGATGTAAATCAAACAGGAGCAAAACAATTCATTTGTTTTGATGGAATTGAACAATTCAAAGAATTTTATTCAAAACAAATGGAACGAAATTTTTATGAAGTAATACAAAACAATGAAATTTCAAAGTTGTATATTGATCTAGACATTCACAATGAGTCGTTATCAAGTGCACAATTAATACTAATGCAAATAATAAACAATATACAATCATTTACAAAATTATATATAAATTATGAATGCGAGCCACTAATATCAGAAGCACATTCTGAAAGTAAGAAATCATATCATATAGTATTTCCAGATATTGTTTTGGATAATCAGAAACAAAGAAAAATATTTTCAGATACATTTAGTGAGTATATTCCAGAAAATATTAAACCATATTTTGATAAATCTGTATATTCAAAAAACAGATGTTTTCGATTATTAGGAAGCTCAAAATATGGACAAGACCGACCGTTAACGCCATTCAATAATCATACAGCAGAAATGGAAGATCATATGGTAACAACAAAATCAAAAATAAACAAAAGTTTGTTATTTGAAGAAATTGACAAAACAAACGTACATAACGTAGTGATAGAGAATACACCAGAAAACATCAAAAATATTTTGGAGAGTATTGAATCGAAATATTGGTCGAATAGACAGTCATGGATTCAAATCGGAAGTGCATTAAAAAATTGCAATATACCATTTGAAATATTTGATGAATATTCAAAACGAAGTCCAAATTATGGAGGAACTATGAAAATGTGGAATTCAATAAGAATCACTAATATAAATGATTGTGGAATAGGAACATTGTATTATTATGCATCGAAATCTGAAAATTTTAATGAAAATATAATGAATGAGAAGTTACATGCATTAACAAAAGTACAAAAGGAATGTACCCTAAATATTATTGAAACTAATACATTATCACATGACACATGTGCAAAACTATTGAAAGACCATTATCCAGATCTATTTATATATTCAGAATCAAAATGGTATGAAAAACTACAATCTGGAAGATATAAATCCATAGATTCCGATCCTGAGACAAAGTTATGTAATCACATTGCAAATTATTTTGAAATATTTGAAAATACACTTATAAATAAAATGAATGACACAGAAAAGAAGACATTAAAACGAGCAAAACATATGACGGAAAAATATGAATATAAAACAAGTGTAATAAAGGAACTCAGAGGCAAATATTACTGTGAAAATTTGAATGAAAAACTAAATGCACAACAAAATTTAATTGGATTTGATAATGGTGTATATGATTTAGATACATTTACATTTAGAAAAGCGACAAAAGAAGATTATGTAAGTTGGAGTGTCGGATATGATTATGAAGATAATCCAGAAGAGAAAGATATTAAATATTTAGAGGATTTCGTATTTTCATTATTTGAATACAAAGAAACTGCACATTATTTTATCAAACATTTAGGATCATTATTATTTGGTGGTAACAAAGAAGAATTAATACATTTTTGGGTAGGAAATGGAAGAAACGGGAAGGGTACAATAGACGAGCTTCTAAGATCCACTTTAGGGCCATATTATACAGTATTAGAAGATGCATTCTTCACATCAACAAAGAAAAACCAAGATGAAGCTACACCTGCATTACTTGCAATGAGGAACACACGATTAGCTATGACAAGTGAACCTGAAGGAGAAGTTCCGTATCTTTCTTCAAAATTTAAAAAACTATCAGGGAATGATCCTATTTATGGAAGAGCTTTGTATCAAAATGAAATGGTAATGTTTATACCAACATTTAAACCAGTTATTCAAACAAATCATTTACCCAAATTCACAGATGTAGATGTGGGACTTTTACAAAGAATCCGTGTAATAAAATTTTGTTATACATTTGTTGTACCATCTGAATACGATTCAAATAATATGTATCACAAAAAAATTGATTATAATCTTAAAACAAATCTTAAAAAATTAAGACCTCAATTTATTTATCTTCTAATAAAATGGTATCAATTATATTTACAAGAAACATTAGATACTCCATCGCAAGAAATTATTGAAATAACAAATACATACCGTTCAGACATTGATTCTGTACGGACATTTATAAATGAGACAACAAATCATGAGGAAAAATCAGATATTCCAATTCATGAATTATTATTTAGTTATAATGCTTGGGCTAAAGATAAACTAGTAAGAAATAAATTTTTAATAAGAGTTAAGAGTCATTTTGATGTACAATTAGTAAAAGTTAATGGGAAAATGGTACAATGTTTGCGAAATAGATCAATTTCATTTTAAACCTTTTCTAACATTTTAGAAATTTACAAAAGTTTCTCCAACCATTCTTATACTGACAATGGTACGATCGGTTTAGAGTCGACCGCACGACCGACCGCTGTACCAACATGTTGTTTAGAGTCGGCCGCACGACCGACCGCTGTAATGATTTTATTTTGTACTTTTCCTGAGACTTTTTCATTTTGTACTGATTTTATTCTTTTGAATATATTACCTTTTCTTTTTCTTTTGTCACCTATTGAGTTACCTAAAGTATATCCTTTTAATCCTTTAATTTTGTCACCAAATTTATGTTTATGTCTTCCGTTATGAACTTTATGTTCATGGGTTTTTATTGGATATGCTCTATGCGAATGTTTTCCTTTATATCCTTCTACAGTGTCCATTGGAAAAAAATACTGAATAACTAATAATAACAAAACAATCTTTAATAATAAAGGGGTTTTCTTGAACATATTTAATGGTTCTTTAAGTATTTTATTAAGAGTCATTTATATATATAAAGATAAAAAACCTGAATTAGAAGCTAAATAAATAGATATAAATACAATTAAAGCAACAATAATTGAGCTTGTAATTTGAACCTGTTTATGATGAACCATCATGTGCATAAATTGTCCTTTAAATGATAGACTTACTGCCCCATTAGGCGGTTTTATTTCATCAGAAGAAGCAAGAGGAGATAAAATCAATGGTAAGACTAAATTTAATATAACAGCATAAAATATTGTTTTTTCAATAAAGATTTATTAACTTTGTGCATATTTAATATAAATAAATGTTTTAATTAGTTTAAGAAAATAAATAGATAATATAGTAAAGTAGAATCATGAATGTCATTAAACGAGATGGACAAATTGAAGGTGTTGATTTCAATAAAATCACATTCAGAATTAAAACAATTGTTGACAAATGTAAATTAACAATTGATCCTATTATTATTGCTCAAAAAGTTTGTACAAGTTTAAGCAATAATATTAAAACAACCGAACTTGACAAACTAACTTCAGAAATTGCTATGTCAATGTCTACTATTCACCCTGAGTATAATACTATTGCATCACATATCACTGTATCTGATTTACATAAGCAACTAGACAATCTGACATTTGCCGATTGTATTAATGAAAATAAAAATATTGCAAAAGATATCAAAGATTTAATTAATGCAAACCAAAATGAAATTGAAAATGAAATTGACTATGAAAAAGATTACAATTTTGATTATTTCGGAATTAAAACATTAGAACGAGCTTATTTATCAAAAGATGAAAATGGTAATATTATTGAAAGACCGCAAGATTTATTTATGAGAGTTGCTTTAGGAATTCACAAAGACGACTTACAATCAGCATTTGAAACATATCATTATATGGCTGATAAAAAATTTACACATGCAACTCCAACTCTATTCAATGCAGGAATGAATAAGCCACAATTAGCATCATGTTTTCTTCAAGATATCGGAGAAGACTCTGTAGATTCAATATTCAAAACGCTATCAGATTCAGCACAAATAAGTAAGTATGCTGGTGGAATTGGATTGCATATTCATAAGATCCGAGCAACCGGGTCAGAAATTAATAAAATCCCGAACGTATGCAAAGGTATTATTCCAATGTTGAAGGTATTTAATAATATGTCACGATATATTTGTCAATCAGGCAAGCGTCCAGGTTCAATCGCAATATATTTACAAGTTGATCACGGTGATATTTTTCAATTTTTAGATTTGAAAAAGAATTCCGGAGATGAAGAAGATCGTGCTAGAGATCTTTTCTATGCGGCTTGGATTCCCGATCTTTTTATGAAACGTGTACAGGAAAATAAAACCTGGTCTCTATTTTGTCCCCATACTGCACCCGGGTTAGCTGATGTTTATGGCGACGAATATGAAAAACTTTACACTCAATATGAATCTGAGAAAAAATACATCAGACAAGTTCAAGCACAAGAACTTTGGTTTGCTATATGTACTTCGCAGATTGAAACAGGTACACCATATATGTTATATAAAGACGCCATTAATCATAAATCAAATCAAAAGAATTTAGGTACGATTCAGTCATCTAATCTTTGTTGTGAGATTACAGAGTATACTTCCAAGGATGAAGTTGCTGTTTGTAACTTAGCTTCTATATGTCTTCCACAATTTACAGATAATGCCACATTCGATTTCAAAGAACTCCGAAAAGTCGCAGGAATTATTACACGAAATCTTAATAAAGTAATTGACAATTCATATTATCCTATTCCTGAAGCAGAAGTATCAAATAAACGACATAGACCAATTGGTATTGGTGTTCAAGGTTTAGCTGACGCATATATTAAACTTAAAATGCCATTTGATTCTGAAGAAGCTGCTCTATTAAATAAACAAATTTTCGAAACAATTTACATTGGTGCTATTGAAGCTTCAATTGACCTAGCAACCAAAGGTCCTTATGGTCCTTATAAAACATTTGAAAATAGTCCAACAAGTGAAGGCAAGTTTCAATTCAATCTATGGAAAGACTTTGACGAATCTGAGTTAATGTACAAAAACGAATGGGATATATTGAGACAGAAAATAAAAACTCATGGTATTCGCAATAGTCTCCTAGTTGCACCAATGCCGACAGCAACTACATCACAAATTATGGGTAATAATGAATGTATTGAACCATATACATCAAATATTTACTTGCGACGTACTATTGCCGGTGAGTTTGTTGTAATTAATAATCATCTTGTAAAAGACTTACTTGAACTTAATCTGTGGTCTAAAGACATGAAAGACACTATTATTCGCCACAATGGATCTGTTCAAAATATTCCCAATATTCCCGACAATCTAAAATCGTTATACAAAACAGCTTGGGAAATTAGTCAAAAAGTCCTAATAAATCAATCAGCCGACCGTGGACCGTTCGTTTGTCAATCCCAATCGCTCAATCTTTTCATTGCGCAGCCAAGTATGAAGAAACTGTCTGCAATGCACTTCTATGGATGGTCTAAAGGATTAAAGACTGGTATGTATTATCTTAGAACGCAACCAGCATCTAATCCAATTCAATTTACTCTAGAACCAACTAAGGAAGAACCAGCTTGTGACATGTGTAGTGGTTAATAATATATTAGTCGAAGTGTCTAACTATAACAAAACATTTTTTTTCTACTGAATAAAAGATTTTATATTTATTTATTATGTATATCTTTTATTTTTTATTCATTTATATATTATTTATTATTTATTATTATATGTCATCACCGCCAGCACCTAAACGTCCTAAAACTAATAAAAATGCTGTTATGTCAATGGGAGTATCTAATCCTAAATCTAAAAAAAAACCTAATCCTAAATCTAAACAAAAACCTAAACAGATCACTCCTAATATTGCACCTGGTGCTTCAAAATTATCTGAAAATGAAACACAACGTCTTCTTCAGAAACCAATTGGTGCAAAAACATATAATGTTTTTCAGAAACAAAAACAAGAAGTAAAGAGCATGAATGTTGTAGTGAGAAGTATAGTAAATGGTAATGTATTTAAATTTGGTAGGGTGATAAAACAGACGGATTATGTTAAGGCAGCAGGAATTTCCTTATATCAACTTATGAAACAAAATATCACTAATGAACAT
>Ga0115006_10000546_pt1 | contig 20832 bp, 14 predicted proteins | sample ArcOceMetagenome_3_FD_88943 | JGI IMG/M metagenome (GOLD analysis project Ga0115006, IMG submission 88943) | Marine eukaryotic phytoplankton communities from Arctic Ocean - Arctic Ocean- Svalbard ARC20M Metagenome | ecosystem: Environmental > Aquatic > Marine > Oceanic | place: Arctic Ocean...
CGCGGCGCTCGCGGGCGCGCGCGACGGCTGGCGCGAGACGATGCGGCGCACCTTCGAGGGGCGCGGCTTCTACGCGTGCACCGGCGCGGCCGCCGCGCTCGAGGACACGGTGACGGACACGGTGGACCCCTGAAACACAGACACAGCAACCCCCTTTAGTAGAAAACTTTCGCTTTAGGGTGCAGGCTAAAGCGGCCCGCAAGCTGGCCAGGCGGTGACGAAACGAGATGAAGTTTGCGCTCTGACGATCATGTCGAGCCCATCCTCCATCGGCCTGCTCGCTGCCACCATGCAGGCCATGCAGGAGCAGGACCGTGCGGCGACCGATGCCGTGGGCGCCTCGCGGCTGCCACAAGTCTTGAACTTGGTCGACAGTACGCTGGACGGCATGATCCGCAAGCTCGAGTTCGAGCTGATAAACCGGCCTTCGGCCAGCGCCGGCAACGTCCACCCTTCGCCACCGCAGCCAGTGGCGGATCCCGCGGCCAACGAGCTCGGCGCACACCTCCGACGCGTGCTGGCGGGCAGCCGGGTGCAGGTCGAGCGCGACGTGCTGGTCGGCTCGCTGCGCCAGACCGAGACTGAGCTCGACCTGGCGGCGGCGCGCGAGAAGTCGCTGACCGAGCAGCTGTCCGTGTCGCGGCTGTTGAGCGAGGATCTCTCGTCGCTCGGCGACCAGCTGCGTGTCGCCAAGAACCAGCTCAAGGCGCGCGACGACGAGGCGGCCTCGACGCACGCCGAGCAGCAGCGCACGTGCGAGGCGCTGCAGCAGGCGGCGGCGGGCCGAGCCTCCGACGCGCGCGAGCTGCGCGCATCCAACAGCTCGCTGCGCGAGGAGCTGGGCAGCTGGCGCGCCGCGTGCGACTTTCTGGAGGCGCAGCTGGCCGAGGCGCGGCAGGAGCTGGCGGGAACCGACGCCGAGCTGCGGCGGGAGCGCGAGGCGCGGCAGACGCTCGAGCGCGAGCGGGGAGGGCTCCTCCTCGAGCGCACCGCCGCCGAGGCCGCCGCCGAGGCCGCCGCCGCCGAGGCCACCGCCGTCGCAAAGGCAAAGGCAGCCGTCGCCGATGCGGCCGAGAGGGCGGCGGCCACCGCGGCGGCGGCGGCTGCGGCGGCGGCGGCGGGCGACGACGGCTCAGGCGCGGCGTCGATCTCGGCGGCGGTGTCGGCCGAGGCGAAGCTCGAAGTGGCGCTCGAGGCGGCGGCGAGTGCGGCGGCGGCGGCGGCGGTGGCGGAGGCGAAGGCGCAGCACGAGGCGACAGCGGCGGCGGCGCTGAGGAGGCGGGTCGCCTCGCTCGAGGCCGAGGTGGCGGCGACGGCGCGGGCGCATGCGCAGCTCGAGGAGGAGCTGCTGGTGGCGCGGCGGCGCGCCGCCCAGGCCGAGGCGGGGGCGCTCCACGGGGCGGCGGCGCAGGGGGCGGTGCCGGAGCTGGCGCAGCTCGCTTCGGGCACGCTCGACCTCTGCCACGACGCGCTGCACGCGTGTGGCGCCAGCCTCGCCGCCGCCGCCCACCATGTCGCCGAGGAGCGCGTGCTGCGCGACGGGCAGCCGCTGCTGCTGCACGGCGTGGGCGTGGGCGGAGGCGTGGGCGGAGGCGGAGGCGGAGGCGGAGGCGTGGGCGACGCCGATGAGGTGTTGCTGCTGCGCGGCCTGCTGGGAGACGCGCTCACGATGTGCCGCGACGCGCTGACGCTGCGGCAGCGTGTCGACGGCGTCACCGACGACGAGGAGGCGCTCGCGGCGGCGCGGCTCAACCTCGACGAGATGGTCGCCGCCACGGCCGGGCTGCAGCTCTCCGCAGAGGCGTCAGACTGAGCGCGGCAGCCAACCGACACAATACCAGATTGGGTTAGGTTAACCTACAGCCAGACCTTACCTTGGTTAGCGCTGCTTTTGTACCGCCGCGCCGTGTTGGCGAGCCTGTACGAGCTTGTGCACTCATGTCTGACCTTTCTGCCATCGTCAAGACGCTGAACGGCCTCGATCCGGAGGCTGCAATCGCCACCCTGCTCCGCTGCTGCGGCTCGAAGCGCTGGTCGGCGTCTCTGGCAGCGGCACGGCCGTTTGACGACCAGCGACACCTTCTCGAGGCGGCCGAGCTTGGGTGGTGGGCGCTGGGAGCGGAGGACTGGAAGGAGGCATTCTCAAACCATCCAAAGATTGGGGCCGACGTGGACGCCCTGCGCGCCAAGTACGCTGCGACAGCGGACTGGTCAGCTGGCGAGCAGTCGGGTGTGGCAGGCGCGTCAGAGGCGACTATTCAGGCACTCGCCAAGGGCAACTCCGAGTACGACGCCAAGTTTGGTCATGTCTTCTTGATCTGCGCCACTGGGAAGAGGTGTGCCGCGTGCACGCCCACCCCACCGGAACCAGCCTCCCGAGCTTACGGATGATCGCCTGCTGCGTGCAGTGCCGAAGAGATGCTCGCCGCGCTCAAGGAGCGCTTGCCGAATGATGCGGAGACCGAGCTGCGCAATGCGGCGACCGAGCAGTCCAAGATCACGAAGATTCGACTGGAGAAGCTGGAGATCTGAACTGGCAGCGCTGTGGGGTCGAAGTAGATGTAGGCATTGCTGCTTGCTGCATAAGGCGGTTTTAGGCGGTGTGTCTCTCTTTATAAAGTATTTTAGGGTGTGTCTCTTTTAGGTGTGTCTCTCTGTCTCTGTGAGATAACGGGCGTGCGCGCTGGCGTACTGACCACGAGATACTGGGGCACAAAGCTAGTAGTGTAAAACTGAAATGACGCACGCGCGAGCCCGACGCCTACAATGCGCAGCTCCGCGCGCCCACCTCGGCTCAGGGTCCACCTTGGCCGGGGTGTCCTGTCATGTGCGTGGCGTGTCCTCCATGGCGATCGCCCAGCCCTACCCGACCTCCCGCACCAACGCCCCCGCCCTGCTCGCCTGCATCTCAAGCGGAGCCCCCACGCGCACTCATTTTTTGGACTCGGCGGCGTCCGCCTCGGCGAGCTTTACCTGCGCCTGCATCGCCACTTCGTCGCCCTTGGGCACGACCGGCACAGCCGGCTTGCGGTTCTGCATCTGCCTGACGTACGAGTAGGCAAACGCCGAGGCAAACGTGAGGAAGCAGCCGAGGTACTGGTTGGCCGACCACGCTTGCAGCTCGCCGAGCACTATCGACGAGAGGAAGAGGAGGCACACGATCTTGACGTTGCCGAGGATGGCGGTGCCGACCGACGAGAGCGTCCGCACCGACTGGAAGAGCACGACGTTGTACACGACGGCGACGCAGCAGCTGCCCAGCAGGAAGCCGAGCGCCACAAACGGCTCGCGGCTCAAGCAATCCGCGAAGACGTTGAACTCGCCGGCGATGGCGAAGGGCGTGAGGGCGATGAATGCGACCGGTCCTGTGTAAAACGTCATCTGGAACGAGTCGAGGCGGCCCGACTTCCCAGACATCAGCCGACCAGACAGCGACATCTGAATCGACTGCATGACGGTGGACAGGAGCGTCAGCACGATGCCGAGCACCGCATTCCTCGACTCCTCCCACACGGCGAGCCTGGGGCGCACGGGCGGGCGGTAAGCATGGGTCGTGCGCCGACGAGGGCGCCGACGGGGCCTTGTCTCCGCGGTGGTGCGGCGCAATGTGGGAGCGGCGGCGCACATCACGCCCATCGAGACGACAAAGAGACAGCAGACCTCCGCCTTCGAAGGGATCTTATGCTCGATGCACACACCGAAGATAGCGACGCACACCGGCACCGACGCACGGATCACCTGGTTCATGGAGAGCTCCATCACGGTGAGCGACGCGTTGTTGCACGCGATCTGGAACCCATTCATCACCGCGATCGTCATCAGACCCTTCCAGTCGTTTGCCAGCACGGACGCGTGCTTGGTCGAGTAGTGCGGGCTCAGGAGCATCAGGGGAGAGAGAGCGCAGCTGCCAAAGATCATGTGCGAGGCGGTCATGATCAGGGGGAAGCGCAGCCCGTGCAGGCCGAGCGCCCATCGATTGAGCAGATTCAACAAGCTATTCAGGCCCAGGTACCTGCCACACGAGGACGGCAACGAGCCACGTGACGAGGCAGCCAGCCCGTGCGAACCGGGCCGACTGGTCGGCCTCACGCGTGGCTGCAGCGATGCTCGGCTGCCAGGCGCGGGTTCGAGCGGCGTTCGGCTGCGCACGCGAAGATGATGAATATCGCGAAGCACCACTGTGATCTGTCCATGCCAGCGGGCGCCGAACTACTAGCGCTACGTACGGCTCTCGGCGTGCAGCGAGAGAGACTTGCCAAGGTGCGGTGCTTGATACCTATGCTCGCGCATTTTCATTTCAGATAGCCGTTGTAACGGCGCCATAACGGAACGGAACAACCACGCTGCTTAGTTAGTTCGTGACGCTTCTCATATCTTACTTTGTGGCGCGCTGAGTCACATCTCCTGAGATGTTACCGCCCTTCTCAAACTTTACTTTCGCGCGCCACGCACATCGACCTCGTGGCAGTTGGCGCCACGATCGAGAATGACGACTGCCACTTGCGCTCGGAGCGAGCTCACGCAGCAGCGCCAGGCGCTCGCGCCGCTGCAGGTGCAGGACAACGCCGCATGGGCGCCGCTCGGGTCGCGCTGCGCCTGCCGACAGTTCAGCTGCCAAGCTGGCAAGGCAGTCGCCACCGAGCAGACACCTCCGCCGAAGCCCAAGGCTGTACCGGCGTGGGGGACGCCCGAGAAGAGCCAGGCGCCGCCATCGATCGTGGCCGCCAGCTCCCGCCCCTGCGCCGTCGACGACGCCACGCTCACCGCGGCCGCCTGCCGTCTGCTCGACGAGGCGGTCATCGAGTGCCCGATGCAGGCTGCCAAGGTGCGTCTCTCTCTCCTCGGCGCCCCGTCCCCAGCCACTCGGCAGGACGCCCCATCCTGCGTCAACACCCGCCCGTCCTGCTCCGCGTCGCGTCGCCGCGAGCCCCGCCTCACTCTCCTCTCCCCCGATCTCGCAGCACATGTTTGGCGCCATCTACCACTCCATTTCTGTGCCGGACCTCTCTGCGTCCATCTACCTGACTCGACACCTGCTTCGGCTCGGTATGCAGCCGCGTTCTGCCCCGCCCGTGCCGCCCCGTGCCGCCCCGTGCCGCCTTCCGACGCCCTAGCTGCTCGCAACCGCAGGGCTCGCTCTCAAGGAGGACATGACCGAGGCGACGCTGCTGCACACGCTCGTGCTGCTCGAGCGGCTTCATAAACGCCAGTACTGCAACGGCTTCCACTTGTGCTCTGCCAACGTGCACAGGGTGCTGCTTGCGCTGATGGTGATATCCACGAAGCTCGTCGACGATGAGCCGTACACAAACACATACTGGGCGTCGGTCGGCGGTGTCGACCTGCCGCACCTCAACGACCTCGAGATCTACTCGATGAAGGTCCTCGACCATCGCCTCAATGTGTCCGCGACTGAAATGGACAGCATGCGCGCCCGCCTTGTCAACGGGTACACGAGCGCCGCCGCGTGAGCCGCTGCGCCTTCAAACGTCCTTACCGAAGCCTCTGCGAGACGCGAGGCTCGACCCGACTCTGCACAGAGGCGGCTGTCTCGAGATGAGTGATGTGCTTTCTCATAGCTTTCTTATGGACCGCGCCCGAGTGTGATGGGTGCGACCGTTTGGCAATGATGTAATCAACAGGTACCTTTCATGAATATACCTACCGAGGCTCTTCCGCCTCAGACCCGCGTCGCGAGGTCGCGCGACACGTCAGACCACCAGCGGCCCATCGGCGTCGCGCTGAGCGTCAGCTTCTGCCGCGAGCTCTTGCAAGCAGTTGCTGTCGCCTTTGCAGATATCGATGGCCTCGTCGAGTGCAGCCATCTGCTGCTCCGTCTCAAACTCGGCCTGCCGCGGCTTGAGCTGCTCAGCCTGAAGGTGCTGCAGCTTGCGCGCCGCCTGCTCGTGCTTCGGCGCAATGCGCAGCGCGCGCCGCAGATGCACATCGGCCTCGCCCAGGCGTGACATTGCGAGCAGCAGGTTGCCCAGGTTGTACCAGCCGTCCGCAAAGCCCGGGTCGGCTTCGACCGCCTCTCCGTAGGCCGAGATGGAGGCCTCGTGCTTGCCCTGCGCGGAAAGCACGCCGCCAATGTTGTTGTGGACCCGAGCCTCGTCGGGCGGGTCGAGCGCAAGCGAGGTGCGGTAGGCAGTGAGCGCGTCTGCCGGCGAGCCGAGCGCCTCGTGCACGGTGCCGAGGTTGAAATACGCCTCGGGGTCGGCCGGAGAGCGTGCCAACGAGCGGCTGTAGGCGTGGCGGGCCTCCTGCTGTCGTCCCGCGGTCTGCAGCATGACGCCGTGCGAGTTGAGTCGGTCAGCGCTCGCTGGTCTCAGCCGCAGCCCTGCGCTGAAGGTGTGCACCGCGGAGGGGAGGTCACCCAAGGACTGCAGCGCCAGGCCATGCTCAAACCAGCCGTCGGCAAACGCCGGATGCAGGCGTGTGATGCGTTCGTAGCAGCCGGCCGCCTCGCCGAGCCTGCCCTCGTGCTGCAGCGCGTGGCCGAAGCGTACCAGCTCATCGGCGCCCGCGCTGGCCTGCGACGGACACGGAAGGCTCGGCGAAGGCATAGTCTAGGCTATTTTTTTAACTTTGCGCATGCAAAAAAAGTATGCAAGACGCAATCGCCTCAATAGCAAAACGGTGGGCACCCAACTTTGAGATAAAGCCAGGAGATCCTTGCTGTTTTCCCCGCTGCCTACTTTGTTCCGCTCCTCTATAGCCAGCCAGCCAGCGAGGCTGGCGCTGGCTGCCTCCTCTATGTGTTGGCTTGGCTTGGCTCAGCCTTGGGGTATGCGTTTAGGTAGCTCGCGTGTCCGCTGAGTATACCGGCGTTACGTCTACGAACCCTGCGTGCGGTGGTTCTCGCGCATAACGAACTTTTGTCCGGTCAGGCATCGCCACCAGGCTCCGTCGCCATGTCGCTGATCAACTTCTCGTCGCTCGAGACGGTGTTGGCGAACGTCTCGGAGCAGCAGCGGGCGATCGGCGCCACCCTCGCGAAGGTCCAGGAGGAGGTGGCCACGCTCGCGACCAGCGAGGAGCTCAGCGCGCAGGAAAATATCCTCGCAGACGGGTGAGCCTTTGCCCCGGACCGCACGCGTGAGGCGTGGCCGCCGCCACGCCCATCGCCCTCGCCGCCCACGCGGCCCTCGTCTCACAGCCCCGGTCTCGCGCGGCTCGCAGGCTGGCCAAGCACGACCGTGCGCTGCAGCGCCTCGAGGCGGGCCTCGGGTCGGTGCAGCACGTGGTCGAGGAGCTTCCGAAGCTGAGGCACGACGTGGCGTCCCGGACGACCGAGGTGGAGACCAAGCTCAACATGGAGCTGGGCAGGGTGCAGTCGACCCTCAGCGCCCGGCTGCAGGGCTCGGAGAAGGAGCTGAAGGGAAAGGCGGCGTCAGCCGACCTGCGGAAGCTCGCGCTCGACCTGGAGGAGAGCGCGACGAAGGAGGAGATCCAGCGGATCGAGTCGATGATCGACCGCGTGCAGAAGGAGGCGGCGCAGCGGATCGACGACATCAGCGAACGCACGTTCTCGCTGCGACGCGAGATGACCGACAAGACCAACTCGCTGCAGGCGGAGACGGACGCGACGCAGAAGCGCGTCGAGGACGTCGCGTCGCGGATCGAGGAGAAGTCGTCGCAGGTCTCGCGCGTGCTCGTCAAGGCCGAGCGCGCCCTCGCGACCAAGGTCTCGAGCGAGGAGCTCGCGCGGACGCGCACGCAGCACACCGAGCAGCTCGACGAGCTCAAGGGCCTGCTGCTCACGCAGATGGGCGCGGTGCGCGAGCGCGCCGACGAGAGCGTCGGCGGCGTGCGGCGCGTGCGCGCCGAGATGGAGCAGCTCGCGCTGCGCAGCGAGGTGGCGCCGCTGGCGGAGCTGGCCGACGAGCTGCGCGCGCGCGTCGACGAGGCGGCGCTCTCGGTCGAGGCCAAGGCGGACGAGCAGCAGCTGCGGCACGAGCTCTTCAGGATCGAGGGCGTCGTCGACGAGCAGAGCGCGCTGCTCAACGCGAAGGCCGACGCGGCGCCGACGCAGCAGGCGCACTCGACGCACGCCTTCGAGACGCAGGCGACGTTTGGCGAGCTCAAGCAGAAGGCCGAGGGGCTCACGCAGACCATCGCCGCCGTCGAGGAGCGGCTCTCGCAGCTGACGATGACCGCCGAGGCCAAGGCGGACCGACTCGAGGTGGAGGAGATGGGCAAGGTCAACGACAACGTGCAGAAGCAGGTGGCGATGCTCAAGGCCGAGCTGCAGTCGACGCTCACGACGCTGCAGACCTGGGTGGTCGAGAGCCACAACGCGCGCAAGCCACACGCCATCAAGTACCAGCAGAAGCAGCCGCGCGGCGGCGGCGGCGGCGGCGGCCTTGGCGACGGGCAGGGCGACGACGAGGCGCCGCGGCGCGGCGCGCCCGGCGTGATCCGCAAGGAGGGCTCGCTCGCGCAGGCGCACGCGCAGCGCGCCGCCGAGGTGGAGCGGCGCGAGAGGGGCGACGCCGCGCAGCAGGAGCGCGAGGCCAAGCTGGCGCGGCGCATCGAGCAGCTCGAGGCGGCGCTACACGAGACGCGCGCCGTCGTGGCGCAGCGCCGCCTCGACGTCGCCGCGCCGCTGCCGTCGCAGCAGCAGCAGCAGCTGCTGCACTATGCGCCGCCCGCCGCGCCGCACCAACACCAACACCAGCCGCAGCCGCCGCAGCCGCCGCAGCCGCCGCCGCAGCCGCCGCAGCAGCAGCAGCCCCACGCGCCCAACGCGACGGTGCACCAGCACCACGCGCCGCCCTCCGCCCACCACGCCGCCGCGCCGCCGCCGCATTCGCCGCTGCCGCCGCCACCGAGGCCGCCGCCGCAGGCGCAGCCGCCGCCGCCGCCGCGCGCGGCCGCCTCGCACGCCGCGCACGCCGCGCCCACCGCGCCCTTTGCGCCGCTCGAGGCGTCGCCCCCTCCGGTGCGGTCCGCCCCGGCCGGCGCGCGGCCGCCCGCCGGCGGGGCGCCCGGCCAGTCCGCTGCCGTCGCCGCCGCCTCGGCCGCCGCCAACGGCGGGTGGGTGCACGTGAGCGGTGCGCCGCCGCCGCCGCCGCCGCCGTCGACTCGCGTCGCGGCGGTGGCGCTTCGGAACGCGTCGGAGCTCTTCGACGCGTCGCGCGCCGTGGTGCAGCTGGCGGCGCCGCCGCTCGCGCCGCGCGTCGCCCACGAGAAGCGGCCGGGCGGCACGCACGCGGCGACGACCGCGTCGCTCTCGAAGCGAGGCGAGAAGCCGCCCGGGGCGGCCACGCGCGAGGGCGACGTGCACGGCCCGCCCTTCAAGTCGCAAAAGGACCGACGCGACTGGCTGCTGCAGGAGAAGCGGCGATGGATCGTCGAGATGCGCATGGCGGGCCAGGCCGACGCCACCGTGCCCACCGCGCCCATCGTGCACAACACGCCCGCCAAGCTGCCGGCCATCCGCAAGCCGGTGCAGCCGCCGGCCTCGCTCGCCCACCTCGCTCTCAGCCCACGCTAGCAGCGTGGGAGGGAGTGTGTGGTTGGTCTGCAGATTGCAATTTGATTAATCGGCTACAGTAAATCCACAGCTAAACTCGTCTAGAAAACCCGCGGCCCACGTGCCGCGGCCTCAGTAGTTGGTCGGGTCGGGCGGCGTGTTGAAGCCCTCGCCCGGCACCGAGCGGACCTGCACACCCCCCCCGGGCGTCGCAACCTCGGTCGGCAGCTTCTTCTGGTCGTCCGCCGCGTAGCCGTCGGCGTTCTTGTCGCGCGCCTTGCCGAAGAGGTTGTCCGCCAGCTCCTTGACGTTGTCCGAGACGCTCTGCACCGCCGCGCTCGCGCCGCCCGACGAGTAGGCCTCGGCGGGAGGGGTCGACTTCCCCGCGCCGGGCGCGAGGCCAAGGTACTCGTACGCGAGCGCCTGCACTGAGAAGGCGGCGTTGCACGCGGGGCACTCCGAGCCGTGCAGGTGCGTCCACCGCGCGCACGCCACGTCCCACATCTGGCCGCAGTCGCTGATGCACACGGCGGCGCCCACCGGCTGCAGGTCGTTGCACGTCTGCTTCTGCGTGCGCCCGCACTCGTAGGCGGGGCTCGCCGGCTCGGTGCGGCCGCATGCGCAGCAGTTGAGGTCGGGGCTGTTGTAGTACCACGCCCAGCGGTCCAGCCACTGGTACCGTTCGGTGAAGTCGCCGTCGCGACACACGCCGTAGCGCACGAAGTCGTCGCACGTGTAGACATTCCACAGCCGCCACCCGTCGCGATCGGAGCACCAGCCGCGTCGGCAGCACATGGTGAGCTGGGACTCGACCGAGTCCATCATCACGTCCAGATTCTTTTGGGCGCACGCGTGCATCGGGCCCGGGTGCGCGTCCGGAACGTAGTCGATCAGCGAGTGGCTGTGACGCTGGTGCGCCGGCCGCGCCGGGAGGAGCGGCGGAACCGAGACGGCCGACGTGCGGTTGCGAGGAGCACCCTCGGTGGCAGTGCGGCTGCGCCGCGGCGGTGCGATGTCGCTGGTATCGCTCGTGAAGTTGGTCCGCAGCAGCCTCGCGAAGCGCGCCGACGACTTGTTGGCGAGGACAGCCTCGGCCAGGTCGGCGGCGAGGCGGCGCGTCGCGGCCGCGTCCGAGGGCGAGAGGCCCGGCGGCAGCGCGAGCCACGGAGGCGTGCCGATGGTGCTGCTGCTGCTGCTCGCGCCGCCGCTCGGCGGTGGCTGGGCGGCTGGCAAGAGCGCGGCCATCGCGTTGCCTAATGCGGGTACGTAATGCGTCCAACTTTTTGGTTTTCACACCCCACGCGCACTTCTCCTGGGTCCTGGGGTCCCCAGCTGGCAAACGCGACGCCACAACCCTCGATAGCCTCAAAACGACGGCCGGTGGCCATGTACTACGTGCGCCTCGCAGTGGTAGGCGAGCCCGTCGAGCGTGAGCGGGTAACGATGGGAACGCTACGAGACTGGGAACGCTACGAGACTGGGAACGCTACGAGACGAGATACTCCAGATTGATGTACGCATTCGGCCTGGCCAGCTGCGACGGGTTCCCGAAGCGTTCGCTCGTTGTCGACGGCGAGCCCTGGTGCTGCGTGTTCGTTGTCGATGGATCGAGCCCACAGCTGCCTACCTACTCTGGGGCTGGATCTGGTCGAGGTCGTCATCCTCTGCTACAGAAGCGACGCCCGCGGCCTGGAGGCCTTGGACACCTGGCTAGCCAGGTGCCACGCCGAAGCACCCGACAGGCGTCCCATCGTCCTGCTGCGTCTCGGCGATCCCGGAACAGCCGGAACGACGCCACCCGGTGGTGAGGGTGTGTACGCGCATCACGAGCTGCTCTGGACGTTCAGAGGCGATACGTACACCGAGGAGCTCGAGACAGACTGCCGCGTGTGCCGCGAGCAGATGTCCGAGACCTTCGACGCGGTGCTTGCGTCCGCGGTCCGCGCGCACCTGCCTGGCAGCCCGCGCGCCGCCGCCACGTCTGATCGCAAACGATGCACAATCTCGTGAGTAGATATTGTAGATACATATTGTAGAGTGCGCCCCACGCGTGCGCCCCAGGCGCCCCCCCCCAAACGGCCGGGCCGGCCGCGAGGTGCGCCGCACAAAAGTCAAAATTTGAGCGTTTTCGTGCATCTTCCAAAAGCGTCGACCTGTCGACCGTCGTTTGATTGTCTCGTCGGCGCAAGCGCGGCCAGGGACGACCAAGTGCAGAGACCACTGCGCGATGCTCTCCGCCGCGACAGCCCACGCGACGACGCCCGACCTCTCCGTCATGGAGCACCGCCAAGCACATGACACTGTCATGCCAGCTGTCGACGCCACGCACCAGCTCGAGCTCCAGCGCCTCATGCGTGACGCCCCGTCGCGACGGGCGGCTCATCAGGCGGCAACGCAGAGGGCCGCTTCCTGCAGGGAGGAGGAGACGGAGTGCACACCACCAACGACCGACGACGAGACGAAGTATGTGTCCAAAGCGCTTCCTTGTGCACCGCCGCCGTCCGCCAAACGCGCCCTCAGCCAGCCCGTGATCGGCTCGCGAACAGACGAAGAGATTTTGCTCAAGATATTTTGCTTGGTGCGCGCCCGCACGTCGCACCCGCACTGACTGTGCCCCGAGACGCATGCGCACCCACTGACGCTGCCTTCCACACCGCGTTCGCAGAAAAATCTCGTCGTCTGTGCCAACTGCCATCACCACTGCAATCGCGTCGTGCAACAAGACGACCGCAAGCTCGCGTTCTGCTCTGGCGACTGCATGTGGAGCTACGAGTTCCGTCTGCAGAGCAGGTTTGAGTCCCCGGCGTCGCATCGGCGCGGCGTGGACATCGGTGCATAGACGTGGTGCCATGGAGCCGAGCGCGGCCAAGTACATAGAGATGTAGGTACGTAGTAGACAACTTGACAGGTGAGAGGTGTCCGGTCGAGTCCGAGGGCATCTTATTATCATGCCGCACGGTGCGGTGTTGCGTGTGTGTGCGTGTCGACGTTACGACGTTTGTTAGAGACTCTCTCCGCCCACGCGCCAGCCACACTGACTCATTCGTCCATGCGGCTGCCAACCTCAAACTCCTCGTGGTCGTGCGGCCCGCGGGTGTTGCGCCTGGCGCTCTGCGGCTGCGCCCACGGCGCCCAAAACGGCTGTGCCGACGCGCCGCCGGCGGCCGGCTCGGCGGGCGTCGACCACAGGCCAAGCCGCGACGTGTCGCGCCACAGCTTGACTGAGCTGACCGGGTCCAGCTGGCTCTGCAGCGCGCCCAGCGCGTGCTCCTTTGGCAGCCCCGCCGTGCCCGCCGCCGACCCGGTCGTCGGCCCCGCCGACTCCCCGAGCGCCGGCCTGGCGCCGCTGAGGAGCGCCGGCCTGGCGCCGCTGAGGAGCGCCTCGGTGAGGAGCTCTCGCTTGGCGGCGACGAGGCGAGGCGGGGGCAGCTCGCGCCATTCGCTCGCCTCGGCGGCAGTCAGCAGATCGCGCGCCGCCGCCTCCGACGCCGCCGCGCCCGCGAGCTTCACCTCGACACCCCACGGCCGCGCGAGGGGCGCCGCCAGCTTGGCGCCACTCGCCGCCGCCGCCGCCGCCGCCGGGTTGGCCACGTGCCTGCCTCCGCCGCCGCCGTGGCCGCCGCCGTGGCCGCCGCCGCCGCCGTGGCCGCCGCCGCCGCCGTGCGCGCGGTGTACGCGCACGTCGCTCTCCTCGTTGGCGACCTTGATGCGCAGCAGCCGCTCGCACTCGTACAGGTTGCGCATCCCCTTTGCGGCGCACTCGGTCAGGTGCGCCACGCGCTTGCGCAGCGCCTGCTCGTCGAGCATGTCCTTGAGGAGCTCCTCGTGCTGCTGCTCCGACGGCTGGTGGCGCGCGTACGGCCGCATCCGCGCGCGCAGCGCGCGCTCCTCGCGCGAGCGGCGCCGGTCCTGCGCCGGGTAGTCGCGCATGCTCTCGAGCAGGTTGCGCTGCAGCACAAACTCGCGCCGGCGCGTCCGCTCGTCGAGGGTGCGGCAGTAGTCGAGCAGCACCTGCACCTTGAGCTCGCGCTCCGCCTCCGGCTCGTCGGGCACAAACTCCATGTCGCCGAGCAGCAGCTCGGCCTCGTCGTTCCACTCGTTGTCGAAGTCGCCGCGCAGCGGCATGTACCCGGCGGGCAGCGTCTGCCGCGTCGTCCCCTTGGTCTTGTTGCCCTGGTTGGCCCTCGCCGGCGCGGGCGCCGGCCCCTCGGCCGCCGCCGCCGCGGGCGCGGCCGCCTCGGCGCCCTCGGCATCGGCGCCGCCCGCCGCCCCGTCGCCGCCCGCGCCGTCGGCGCCCGCCGCCGCCGCCGCGTCCGCCGACTCCGCTTCCGCCGCCGCCGCGGCGTCGGGCGCGGGCGCCGGCGGGTCGGGCACGTCGTCGTCCTTGGTGCCGGGAGCGAGCGGCTTGTCGAGGTCGGGCAGCCCTCCTGGCAGGCTCGACTCCTGGTAGAAGCGCGCGTAGTGGCGCTCGCACGCCTGGCGCGTCCGGCCGTTGCCGACGTGCTCCGCCGCCGCCTCCCAGTTGCCGTACCCGCTCGCCTCGATCGCCTCGAGCAGCCGCAGCTCCTCGTCGGCGGTCCAGTCCTCGCTCAGCAGGCACACTCCCGGCGTGTCGACGACCATGTAGTCGTGGTCCGCCTTGTGCTTGCCGATCTCGACGCGCGCGCCAAAGCAGTCGATGCAGAAGCTGTTGGGCTCGGGGCACACCGCGCAGCGGATCCGCACCTCGGTGCCCAGGTCGCGCCGGCAGTAGACGCAGTCGTTCTTGCCCAGCTTGAACGGCACGAAGGTCTTGCGCTTCTTCTGGTGCGACGTGCTCTTCGGGAGCATGGCGGCCGGCTGGCGCGCGTGCGCAAGCTAAAGTCGCGACTCAGGCATGCGCGACTCCCGTGGTTCGTGGTTCTCCCCTCTGGCAAACAGTGAACAGTGAACAGGTTAGACCGCCTAGCAACCACACGGAGACAGAAGACAAATCTTGTTGCGGGGTTCGCGTGATAGCCGCCCGTCGCGACGGGGCGTCACCTCGCGGCGGAGAGCATCGCGCAGTGGTCTCTGCACTTGGTCGTCCCTGGCCGCGCTTGCGCCGACGAGATGGACACGCGAAAACGCCCAAATTTTCGATGCCACTTGCCAGGTATACGTGGTGTGCTGTGTCTGTGTGTGTGTCACGTGGGCGCACAAAAGAGCGAGGGAAATACAAATAGCACGCTGAAAAACCCGAGACCGCCATACGAGGTCTAGCCATGGCCGAGCGCCTGCGCGAGCTGCTTCTCGGCGCGCTGGCGCGAGGCGCGCTCGTCCTCGAGCTCCTGCTGCGCCTCGCGCAGCGCGGCGGAGTTGTGCTGCGCGGCGAGGTGCGCCTGCTGCATCTGCTCGGCGAGCGCCGCCTTCTCCTTCTCGAGCTCGGCGGCGCGCTCGAGCTCCTCCTCGAGCTTCTGGTTGACCTCGTACAGGTTGTCCTCGAGCTCGCCCACCGCGTCGTCGCCGCGGCCGCCGCCGTGCATCGCCGCGTCCTTTGCGGCGATCAGCTGCAGGATCTCGCGCTCCTGCTGCTTGGTCTTCGCCTCGAGCTGGTGCGCGCGCGTCGCCGCGTCGGCGGCGCGCGCCTCGGCCTGCTGCAGCCGCTGCTGCATCTGCGCGCGCGTCTGCTCGTTCTGCGCCTGCAGCTGGTGGACGCGCTCGCGCTCGTGCCGCAGCGCGGCGTTGCCGTCGGCGCGGCGGCTCTCCTCCGCCTCGGCGCGCCGCAGCTGCTGCTGCCCGTACGTCGCCTCGCCGCCGCCCGGCACGCTCGAGTAGTCGTCGTCGTCGTCGTCGCCGCCGCCGCCAAAGCCGGAGCCGCGCCGGCCGCCGCCGATGCCGCCGCTCATCTGGTCGAGCTCGTCGTCCTCGTCGATGATGCTCGTCTGCATCCGCTCGAGCTCGCGCTTGAGCTTGCCGAGCTCGCGGTCCTTGGCATGCGTCTGCTTCTGCAGCTGCTCGATCTGCTCGAAGGCCTCGTCGCCGCCCAGCTCCTCGCCCACCGGGTTGTTGCGCAGCTCCTTGAGCTCCGACTCGTACTGCAGCCGCTCAACGGCCTTCTGCAGCGCGGCGCACTGCCCCTTTAGCTGGCGCATCTGCTCCTCCTTGGCCATCAGCGCCTCGTAGTAGCGCTTCTGGTGCGCGTTGGCGTCCTCGAGCTCCTCCTGCAGCACCTCGAGGTCGTTGGACATCATGTACTTCTCCTCCTCCGCCGCCTCGAGCTCGGCCTGCCGCTCGCCCACCGCCGCCTCGAGCTGCTCGCACCGCGACTGCAGCTCGGCGTTGTTCTTCGGGTCGGCCGGCCGCGCGCCGAACTCGTCGTTGGGCTGCGCCTCGGCACTCTCGGGCGGCTCCTCGGCGTCCATCGCGGCGCGCATCTCCTCCTTGAGCTGCGCCTGCATCTCCGCCTCGAGCTGCGCCTGCGCGAGCGCCTGCCGCGCCTCCTCCGCCTGCTCGCGCAGCGCCTCCATCTCCTCCTGCGCCTCGAGCGCCGTCTCCTCCGCCGTCAGCGCCGCCTCCTTGAGGTGCAGCCGCTCCTCGCGCAGCGACGACGCCGCCTTCTCGCCGTCGAGCCGCGCCTGCTCCGTCTTGAGCCGCTCGTCGCGCACCGCGTTGGCGCCCTCGCGCCGCGACGCCTCCGCCTCCTGCTGCGCCGCCCGCAGCGCGCGCTGCAGCTCGGCCACCTCCTCGTGCGCGTGCGCCAGCTGGCCATGCACGACCGAAACGTCCTCGCCCACCGCCTCCGACGCCTTGGCGTGCTGCGCCTCGGCGAGCTGCTGCCTCAGCGCCGCTGCCTCGGCGTCGCGCGCCTTGAGCGCCTCGTTGAGCTCGGCGAGCTGCGCCTCCTTGAGCGCGGGGTCCTCCTCCGACACCGCCTCCGCCGCCGCCGCCCTGCCCTCCAGCGGCGGCGCTACCTCGACGCGGTCGACGCCCGCCGCGCCAGACACGCGCGCCGACACCCTGGGCGCCGCCGCCGCCGCCGTGGGCGTGGGCGGCGCAGCGTCCAGCCCGGGCGCCTCGTCGACGGTCGCCGCCGGCACCTCCACCTGCAGCTGCTGCCCGGCCACGACGCCCTCCGGCACCGTCAGCGTCACCTGCTGGCCATTCGGCGCCGTCACCTGCAGCTGCTGCCCAGGCACCACGCCCTCCGGCACCTCGAACGCCATCTCCTCGGCCACCGTCGCCGCCGGCCCAGAGGCGATCTGCTGCCGCAGCTGCGCGTTCTGCGCCTGCAGCTGCGCCAGCTGAGCCTTCACAGCCGCAATCTCCTCGGCCGTCGCCGCCGTCTGCGCCGCCGGCACCTCCACCTGCAGCTGCTGCCCGGCCACGACGCCCTCGGGGACCGTCAGCGTCACCTGCTGGCCATTCGGCGCCGTCACCTGAAGCTGCTGTCCCGCGACCACACCCTCTGGCACCTCGACCGTGATCTCCTCGGCGACAGGCGGCGGCTGCGCCATTGGTGCCGGCGGCGGCGTCCACGGCACGGCCGCCGGCACCTCCACCTGCAGCTGCTGTCCCGGCACGACATTGTCCGGCACCGTCAGCGTCACCTGCTGGCCGCTCGGCGCCGTCACCTGCAGCTGCTGCCCAGGCACCACGCCCTCCGGCACCTCGATCGTGACCTCCTCGATTGGCGGTGGCGGCGGCGCCGCTGCGAGGGCCGCCGCGCCGGCGGCGGCGGCGGGTGGCGGCGGCGGCGGCGGCGGCGGCGGAGGCAGCGGCGGCGGCGGCTGCTCGCCGAGCCGCCTGAGCTGCTCCTCGAGCGCCTCGGCGCGCGCGCGCAGCGGCGCGAGCTCGTCGCGCTCGACGCGCGCCTTCTCCTCCTGCGCGTGCGTCGCGGCGGCGCGCATCTGCGAGAGCGCCGTGTCGAGGCTCTTGAGCTGCGCGCCCGCGGCGCCGAGGCGGCTCTGCATCTGCTCGACCTCGCGCGCCGCCTCGCCCGACAGCCCGCCGATCTCGTTGGTGAGCGCCGTGCCCATCCGCGCCACCGCCGCCGCGCCGCTCTCGTTGGTCAGCGTGAAGGCGGGCTGCGGCCGCTGCGCGGCGGGGGCCACCGCCACGGGCGCCACCACCGCCACCGCGGCGGGCGTGCCGCCGGCAGGCGCGGCGGCGCCGACGGCGACGGCGGCGGCCGCCGGCTGCGGCGGCGGCGCGGCGGCGCCCGCTGCGGCGAGCTGCTGCTCGAGCCGCGCGACGTGTGCGAGCAGCTCGGCCTCGCGCGCACTGCCGAGCGGCGCCTCGCCGCCCGCGGGGAAGGGGGCGGCGGAGAAGGGGGCGACGGGCGGCGGAGGCGGCGGCGCCTCGGCGACGCCGTCGACGGGCATCGGCCTCTGCGGCGGCGGCGGCAGCGGCGCGACGGGCGGCGCGGCGGCGGCGGCGGCGGCGGCCTCGGGCGAGGCGCGCGCCATCGCCTCGAGCTGCCGCTGCAGCTGGACGATCGAGCTGTCGCGCGCGACCATCGACTGCTCGAACTGGACGATCGTCTGGTCGCGCGCGGCGACGGCGGCCTCGAGCTCGCCCGTGCGCGAGACGAGGGCGGCGCGCTCCTCCTTGAGCGCGATGTTCTCCTTGAAGAGCGCCTCGCGCATCTGCTCGGCCTCGGCGCGCATCTCGCGCACCTGCTGCTCCTTGGCGGCGAGGCTCTTGTCCTTGGCCTTGTCGCGCATCGTCATCCGCTTCGAGGCGCGCACCACGACGCCCTGCACCACCTGCGAGAGGCCGTGCAGCACCTTGGCGACCTCGTCGCGCCCCGTGACGTCCTTGAGCACGTGCAGCTCCTTCCGGAGCACCTGCACGCGCTTCTCCATCCCCTGCCGCTGCGCCTCGTCGACGTCGTCGCCCGCCGCCTCGAGCCGCCGCGCCACCACGTCGAGCTCGGCGCGCACGCCGCGCTCGACCGACGCCGCCACCTCCTTGAGCGGCCCGAGCGCGCGCCCGAGCTCGCGCGGCGCCGCGACGCGCGCGCGGTGCTTGGCGCTCTGCCCGACGAAGAGCTCGAGGTCGGAGGCGACGGCGCCGGCGACGCGCGCCTCCTCCGAGCCCGGGTCGAGCGCCTGCTGCTCGTCGCGCACGAGCTCGAGCTGCTGCGACGCGGCGGCGCCCATCTCGTCGAGGCCGCCCAGCAGCTGCTCGCGCAGCCCGCCGTTCTTGGTCAGCTCCTCGCGCAGGTTCTTCATCTTGAGCAGCATCTGCTCGAGCAGCGTCTTGGCGCCGAGGTCGTCCTGCTCCGCCTTCGCCTTCTCCGGGTCGGCCTGCTCGGCCGCCTCGCGCGCGCGGTCCTGCCGCACAAACTGCGCCGCCTCCTTCTCGAGCGCCGTCTGCAGCACGGCGATGAAGCTCGCCTGCTCCTTGACGACGTCGCCCGCCTGCTTGCGCCGCGCGTCGAGCGCCTCCATCCGCGCGGCGAACTCGGCGTGCTGCGCCGCCTGCTTCGACGACTGCAGCAGCAGCCGCACCCACTGGTCCGAGTCGGACTCGAGCATCTGGCGCCGCTCGGCCTCGTACTTTTGCTGCAGCTCGACGCGCTCCGCCTCGCGCTGCTGCATCAGCACCTGCCGCTCCTGCTCCATCTCCTGCGAGAGCCGCTCCTTCTCCTCGAACGACTGCTTGAGCATCAGGTTGTAGTCGTCGATCTGCGCCTTCATCTGCGCCTCCTGCTCCGCCGACAGCGCGCCGTCGCCGCCGCCACCGCCGCCGCCGCCGCCGCCCGACGCGAGGAGCGCCCTGAGCTCCTCGATCTCCTTCTTGAGCTTGCCCACCTCGGTCATCGACTCGTTCTTGCGCGCCTTGAGCTGGATGGCCTTGGCGCGGTCGGCGTACTGCAGCGTGTTGAGCGACTCCTCGTAGTTGTACGCGGCGGGCGAGATCGCCGCGAGCATCACCGTCACCGAGTTGCCGCCGAGCGACTCCTGCAGCACGCGCGTCAGCTTCGAGTTGCGGTACGGGATGAAGACCTTCTTGTTCTTCTTCGACTGCTCGGCGAGCGCGTTGATGACGTTGCCGAGCGCCGAGAGCGACTTGTTGATGTTCGCGCCCTCCTTGAGCTTGTCGCCCGTCGCGCCCGTCTTGGCCACGCGCTCCGAGCCGGCGAGGTCGACGAGGTTGATCGTCGCGCGCGTCTCCTTCTGCTGCCCCGCCACCACCTGCTTCTGCTGCATCTTGATGATGAAGATCGAGTGCGAGCGCGACGAGGTGGCGTTCATCTGCGTCGACGCGACCGCGCGCATCTCGTTCCCCTGGTCCATCAGGCTCTGGATCTTCTCGTGCGTGTCGACGGCGATCTCCTGCAGCCCCTGCACGTACACGCCGAGCGTCGGGTGCTCCTTGACCTCGATGTTCGAGTCCTTCTTGGTCTTGTGCGTGCCGCGCTGGCCGGTCGGGTCGAGCAGGTCGTACAGCACCTCGTTGTAGATCTCCATGAACGAGACCGTCACGAGGAACTTCTTGCTCGGCTCGTCGGCGACGATCGCCGCGATCCGGCCGAACATCTCCTCGTTCATCTGCCGGATGATGCCGGGCTGCGTGGGCGAGCCGGTCATCGAGAAGGACTTGCCCGCGCCGGTCTGGCCGTAGGCGAAGATCGTGCCGTTCCACCCGTGGAACGCCTTCTCGAGCAGCGGCGCGCCAAGGTTGCGGTAGACGGTCGGCTGCACCGAGTCGTCGTCGTACGTGTAGTCGAAGGAGAACTCGCGGCAGGGGTTGCCCTGCTCCTGCGGGTTCTCGATGCCCAAGTAGCCGTCTGGCTTGACCACGACGATCTTCGCCTCGTTCTGGGAGATCTCGCGCGAGTTCATCGGCCGGCAGCGCACCGCGACCATCACCGAGTCGGGCGCCGCCGCGGCCGACCCCTTCTCGACGGACGACACGACCGCGGCCAGGCTCGCGGCCTTCTTCATCTTGTCCAGGGCCGAGCCCTCCTCGCCGCCGCCGCCCTCCTCGGCCATGGATTCGAGAGGCGTTAGAGACGGGCTTTTGATGGAGAAGTTGTCCCACGGTGGGGGTTGACCACCTTACGAACGTGAGCGGCGGGACGACGGTGGCGGGCGGTCGGGGGCAACACCACCAGAGCACCTACAGACCTGAGAACTGGAGAACCTCGACATCAGCGGAGGGCGCGGCATGGGCATGGCGCATGGGTCCGGGTGTCAGAAGTTGTATGCCAACGGGTGACCGTCACCCGTAGGCTCGGCGAGCGTAGCGAGCTCGACGTAGTCGGGGTGAGATTTGCGCGCGTAGCGCGCGGAAATTTTGAGCGTTTTTCACTTGAAATCGACCTTCCCAGCGGCAAATCGTCCACACCGTAAGGCGCCGCTACGCGGCGGCTCGCTACGCTCGGC
>Ga0115006_10000547_pt1 | contig 20817 bp, 7 predicted proteins | sample ArcOceMetagenome_3_FD_88943 | JGI IMG/M metagenome (GOLD analysis project Ga0115006, IMG submission 88943) | Marine eukaryotic phytoplankton communities from Arctic Ocean - Arctic Ocean- Svalbard ARC20M Metagenome | ecosystem: Environmental > Aquatic > Marine > Oceanic | place: Arctic Ocean...
CTGCATGCATGCAGCCAGTGTGGTATTACTACTTGTCACTACTTCTTATTCTGCCACAACTTTTGCCTATGGCACCCGCGCTGCGCACGTGAAGAGAGCCACACCGGACCCAGATGACTGGCGACAACCCAGATGGTTCGACATCAGGCTGTTCTGGCGCGCACACAGCGTGATGAGGAGAGGCAGGTGGCGGGCGTCTGTGAAGGATGCTCTAGTACCTTATTAAGGCAAGTAAGAGAGTTGACACCTTTGCCGATTCTGCCCGGGGAGGCAAGTAAGTGAGTTCCTCGTTTTGACAGGTGAACTAGGGCCAAGCCTTGGGGAAGTTTGGCAAAACTCAGACCCAGCTGCCTGTAGCCTGATCTGAGCCTTATAAGTATAGCGTGTCATTCTCGCTGTCGCACCCAAGGTACTCTATTCGTAGAAAGTTCATTGCACATTCAAACCCAATCCCATCGCCTAATACACTGTCACCCAACCACTCATTCAGACTGCACCGGTCTCTTCAGCCCGGCACTGCGCTTGCTCTCGCACGCGCGCACACACGTCTGCTGCGACGGGTGCTGGTGGACTGCCGTCGGCAGAGGTAGACCGCGGAAAAATGTATGCAGGGACATGCTGTTGTCTCATTAAAGATCGGCTTCCTCCATGACAACCAAGACAAAGCTTTTCGCGTACTCGTCCGGCACTCTGAAGCTGCCCTCCTCGTTCAGTTGTTGCGGTACAACTGTGTCGGCCACGTACATGTCTTTGCTTGTGCTCCTGCTCGCCTCGCCATACTGCAGGTTGTAGTGGCTGGCCTCATAGATACCGAGAATATTGAAGAGCGTCATCGGCGGTAAGAGCAGCTCATGTTCATGCGGCCGGTACGAGTAATCGGCAATCTCGCGTGTGCGTTTCGAGCGAATTTTGAAGATGATTCCACCTGCGGAACTAGAGCGCAAAAACGACAATGCAACTTCCTGGGACCAGGACGTGCTTGAAAACGCCGGCCATGCAAGTGCGCTGCCACGCCGGCCGGCAAGTAGCGAGATCGGATTGCCTGTAATACCGCGATACACTGTGGCCGGTGTTATGCGAATTTTCTCTAGTGCCTCCCACAAATACCAGATGAAAGTCCGAAAGGGTTTGAGAGCTTCTTCGTCGAGCGTGAAGATGCCACCCTCTCTTTTTCCCCGCATCGCAGCACAGGCCTTGCTGAATAGATTGCAGGGTATTGTGTAGAGGTGCAAGGCGAAAATATATTGCGGCGCAATCTCATCGCCAAAGGCCACACGTTCCTGTACAAAGAGTTTGCTGTGCTGGACTAGGGCCTTCCAATCAGGGAAATCTCCCTCGCCAGGACGTTCTTGGTGCCAGGCCTCACATACTTTAAATTCGCTTTGATCTAGCTCTAGCAGCGAGTTCTCCAGGCTGGTCTCAGGCTTCCAACCCGCTGGGAGGAGGTCGCGAGTATTGGGCTCAAAACTTTGAGCTCCGTCCATGATTCTGTCGATAATAGTACTGTGAAACGAGCTGACGTCATCGCAAGATTTTGCCTTTGGCATGCACAAAATGACGTCATGCGCATCGAGCGTTAACAGCGACCGCACCTCGGGAGAGCCATTTTCAAATTTTCTCTTCAATGTCAAAAGGCCCTGCTTCTCCGCTGTTGAGAGATCTGCACCTTTGCCTCTCAAAATTGACACCACTGACTCCTTCGGGACTGCCACCTTCAAGTCCGGTTCAGACCCAGGAGTCGAGGCTTGCACGAGGCTCCGACTCTGGCGAGATGCCTCCGCCCAGAAGAGTGCTGTAAATCCATACCTGCCCCTCGTAGAGAATTTAGCTTTGTGATCTAAAAGAACCCGACATGACACTGGATCATCGGCGATCGCCGCGTTCATCAATGGGGTCCACCCGCGGACATCCTGCGCGTCAGCATCAGCAGACACGTTCTTGAGGCATTCCTCCAGTTCCTTCTGCACGTCTGCGCAGTTCGCTCCTCCTACTGTGGCACGTCGCATAATTGCCAGACTCTTCAGATACTCTGGGTTCATGAAAGGTTTGATGATGTATGGCGCTAAACTCATCGGTGTTTCCCCGGCTTTGTTCTTATCGTTGAAAGGATCGTCGATACCTTTCGGCAACTTCTCTCGGATGACTTTAATGGCACCGACCAGGCCAACCTTGGCGGCATAGTGAAGAATCTTGCTGTCAACATCAAGACCCAGTCTCTTGCACAAAGCTGGTGCCAGAGCGTCCTGGATTCGCGCCCCGCCTTGTACCCTGAAGAAATTGAAGAAATTTCAGCTCATTATCATGTCTACGGATTATTGCAGTGTATTGCTTACTTTTGAGAAATCTACAGCTTTTCGATTATTTCGCTGTGCTGTCCGAGCACAGCAATGGTCAGGGGAGTGTGGCCATCCGCTTGAACCTGAAGAAAACTTCAAACGTCAGCATGGATACATCTAGAAGCGCATGCCAGGTCAGAACGTGTAAAACCATGTGTATGTATTATTGTTCCATCTTGCACCTCCGGATGAGCCTTACTTTCCAGCAGTTTCTCCACAATATACGTGTGACCCGCTTTCGCTGCATAATGGATCGAGCGCCCGAAAAAGGCGCCATGTTGTAGGAGCACCGCGACCATTTTCTCATGCCCCATCCAGCAGCTTAACTCCAGAGCACTGTCCACTGAATCATCAGCAGCAGCAATTCGGAACAGGCAAGCAAATATGTAACTTGCTACGTTATGTGTAGACGCAATACGAGTTTACTACACAAGCAAACACGTACACTTGTGTATGCGTTCTGAAGAAAGAATGGCGAAATCGCGTTCGCAGGTGGATAAAACATTCACATACCTGAGAGATGTTTTGCCTTGCGGCTGAGATTCATTCAAATTACCCCCTCGATCGAACAGGGCCGTGATTGAGTCCACGTCACCATAGGACGCTGCAAGACAAATGAGTGAATCGTCATTTTCATAGGCAGTGGGTGGCAACTTCTCGGAGTCAAGAATCCTTTCCAACTCAGCCGTGGTTTTGGTGACACCTGCGCAACGATCTGAAAAGTCACGAGCGCTGAACTCGCTTTGAGAACACATTGAGAATGCAGCGAGAATCTTACCCGAACCATGTCTTCTGATAGCATTTTTTGCCTTGTTGAAGAGAGCTAACCAAGTACTTTTGCTCATGCGGAACGTTTTCCCGACCTTGGCTGTGCCGCAAACAGGGGTTCGCTGCAACGCTGTGGCAAGATATTATTCAGGATCTTCCGGAAGTGAATTCAGCAAACACTCCCTGATCACTTCCACAACGCGCTTCATCATCATCGTAGCGTTTTCAGACGAGTAGTTCGATGATTCATATTCACCGCCCAGCATTTTATCGCGCAATGCGTCGTCGAATTCGAAGACATGTGGGGACATGAAGTACTGTGCTACGAAGCGGTCGACAAAGACGGATAATGAAGAGGAACTCTTGTCCATCACAGCAGCAAGAGCTGCTTGAGCCTTTGATTGAAGCCTTTGAATCTCATGATCCTTCTCATATTGTGGCCACTTCTGCTCCGCAAACTTTTGAATATCTAGACCAGCATGCTGCTGGAGGAACGCGATGAATTCCTTGACATTGCGTGCCGTCCCACTCGGAAAGCCTATGAAGTTATCCTTGTTGTCCTTTGGAAAGAGTTTGAGGTTCGGAATGGAAGTCTCGGAAAGGTAGTAACGATCTTGGTCATTCGAGTCAGAATCCATGTAAGCGATGAGAATGTCGTCCCGATCCTTGAGCAGATGAGCCAACGCGTGCCACTCTGGCTTCATCTGAACGCTGGGCCCGCACCAGTCCGCGGAAACATCAAGGAAGACGTTTTTGTTGACGTCTAACACGATGTCCTCGAAAGATTCGGACACAACAATGGTCAACCCAGGGTGTTCCGGATCCTTGTCTCCTGGCGGTCGTGGTGCCGACGGTTTCTTTTCAGCCTTGCAACGTCTGCAATGGGTGTAGCCGACACCATTTCGTTCCTTCTCGGGGCAAGCACTGCATTGCCAAACCCCGACTGGCACGTGCAGTTCGAGAATGGAGCACGAGCTGTTTTCACAGCCCGTGATTGTCAATAGATCAAGATCTAGACACACGAAACGAACGTCGGCAGTCATCGCACATTTTGCGGTTGTTGGCTTCTTGGTGCTCAAAACGTACCAGGGTGTCTCGGGTGTGGACTTGAGAGATGTCAGTCCCTGGACATCCTCGTATTGTCCCAAGAACGAACCATCGAGATAGATTTTCAGAGTTCGCGCCTGAACATCCGCCGTGATGGTGACTGCACTCCACTCTCCCGGGATGATGAGGGGTCTGTCGACCTCATCTTCATCGGCATCATTTGATTGAAAGAATTTGTCGTCAGACCGTTCGTTGGATTCATCCGTTTTAAGCAAGGACACTTCGCCACTTTCCCAGACCATCACCACAATTTCGTCGTTGAGAGAAAAGAGGGGCATGGAGGCAGTGAGATGATCAGAATTTTCCGGATTTTGGAATCGGACGCACATGGAAAGCGAGTAAACGTCAAATCCACTCTCCTGCTCGCCACCTTGTATGGTCTTGTCTATCTCGGTATCCTTCTCCTCCCCCGAAGTTTTCGAAAACTCAGTCGGAAGCATGAATTTAATGCGAGCTCCAATATCTGGTCGCATAAAATAGTTCTGACGGACAGGTCGGGTGCACTTCGCATCGGAATCTAAGTGGTAATCGCACGCAGTACTCATCCAGCAATACTTTCTTGGACCCTCTGTAAAGTCCCACTTGACTCGTTTGGTCGATATGGAAGGATTCGCTTCCTTTGGATCTTCAGCGTCTGAAACTGTCTCAGCGGCGCTACAACTGCTGACCTTTCTGACGCGTTCCTGCTGTTCCTTAAGCAGACTAGCAGCTGCCGCTTCGCGTTCGCGATCCTCTTGCAGGAGGAGAGTTTGCTCTGTGTCGATTGCCTTTTTCGTCATTTCGTCTGCTGTGGTAATTATAACATATGAGCTGATTTGCCTCCCGTCTTTGTTCAATTTAGAAACTGAATTGGAGGTAGCCTCGGCCTTGACTTCAGAATGCAGGACCATGGCAATGGCGCTAGTCTTCTTGGTCACAAATGCGCAGAGGCTTTCGAAATCACGGGCGCCATCATAGGTCTCGGGTGAAGAACCATCGCCCTTGAAAAGCAGCAGAGTCGGGAGTTTTTTAAGGTTTAGATCCGTGCGCAGTTTGCTGACCTTCGCAGAGACATCCACCTTTGCAATAACCACCTCTTTCTTGCTGGCACTAGCCTCAAACGCCTTGCCAAGGTCCTCCCATATGGGTGCTAGCGTCTTACAACTATCGCAATAAGAAGCATGGGCATAAAGGAAAACAAAGTGGCCAGCGTTGCGAACTTTCGACTCAAAAGAGCGCTCATCAACCAGTCTGACGCTCGAGTATGCATATCTCTGGTGGAAAACATGAATGCATTCCATGAATTCAGACAGCGAAATCTTGTTGTCGCCATCTTTGTCGGCGTACTGAAAAAACGAAATCAACTCCCGTGCACTGAAGTCCTTGAATCCAAGAGAATTGAAAAGGTCCAACAGCTCTGCTGGCTCAAGGGTCTCATTACCATCAGCATCGAAACGATTGAAGGTCATCTTCAAATCATGAATACCCGTTTGAGCTATGGCTCTGCCCAACATCACGCGAGTAGAAAGCGGAAAACTTAGCATGAAACAAGTCTGAAAGTCAAAGGCTGCCTGAATTGGGGTCTGTTTCCACTCAAGTTGTGCTCGACGCTTACGCTCGACTAAATTCTGAAAGAATACCTTCCTCTCGTGCGTCCTGTCAAGTGTCAACGCACTGACAAGGAGCCAAAGCTCACGATAATTAAACCAGACATCTCCATCAAAAAATCGAAGCAGACAGCTCGAAATTTGTAACTGGAATGGCGGAGGTGGTTTGTAGTGGTCGGATTGGTCCACGACGTCATGCATATTATACATGCTGCGGAGGGCCATGAAGATTCCATTGCCACCATCTATGACATATTCGTCGGAACCAAGTCCTTCGCGCAGATGCATGATTCGCCTAATGGTCTCGGCTTCAGCGAGACAAAGGCACAAGAAAAAACGACCGTCGTGCACATGATTGAGGGCTTTGGTGTCCAGAATGTTCTGGAGACAAAGGCCATCATAGCTATTCGCAGACGAGGCAATGTTTGACAAAGCCAATTTCACAGCGTCTTGCACCTGCTCCTCAGAAGGCAGCCACCCATTTCCTACGCTTTCTTCGTCTTGGCTTTCGAAAAGTCCTAACGTCGCTTTGACTAGCTCCTCCAGCGAGATTTTATCCCCACGAGCGAGATGTGCTAAGCTATCACGCGAACCTTCAACCAAACGACGAAGACCTTTATCAACATCATCAGGCAGCTGCGCAAGCAGCAGGCTGTGATCTTCCTCAAAATTTGTGGCGTTTGGCATGACGTCTAATACCATTCCGACGTTTTTGATCCGCCGCTCCCCGCTCCAATTTAAATCGTAAAAATTTGACGACGCTCCCAAAAAGCCTGGAAAGTGAATTGAATCACGCTCCCAAAGCTTGAATTCGTGCAGGGGATAGAAGGGAGTGGACCGAGACGATGACGACAGGCTTTCCTTGGAGAGCTCAAGAATACTTCGAAACTCCCATGTTTTTATTTGCTCCTCATCATCTGCGAACTGTAAAGAAGAAATGGGTGGCGAAACAAAAGGAACAAAATTCAGTACAAACAATAACACTAGATTTCATATTGCCATATTTGTCAGTTTGAACTCCGATTGTCGTAGCGCACAAGTACATCTTTATCTCTTACCGCTAGGTCTGCTACTTTTTCGATCTCAATCTCCTGCTCTTTCTCCTGCTCCTGCTCCTGCTCTTGCTCCTGTGTGAGCCAGGGAGTGAGTGACTTAGTGAGCGAGTGTGTGAGTGAGTGTGGCAGTGAGTGTCAGGGTGGCGCTTGTTACCTGTTCCTGTTCCTGCTCTAAATGAGCGCCAACATGGAAATCTTGAGAAAGCGAGTCGCGGATGTTTTTCACAGTAGTCCTATCTTTCTCTGATTCTGAGAGAAGACCGCCATGCATTTTCTCCATATTATCTATCTTGTCAAGAAGCGTCGTTTCAATTGGAAGATCTGCGGTAATATCGAACAAGACCTGCTCTCGAAACACATCCAGGCTTTTGCAAAAACTTTCGTTGTGTAGTGCTTGGGATGGCGATATAGAGGCCTGAATTAAATGTCCGAAGGCTGTTTTTCTGAAGACGTTGGCAGAATTCTGGATTTGGAGCTGGCTGAATTGCATCTTCTCAGTCCGCAAAGAATTTGCAAGCAGCCACATCAGCACCCTTCTGAGCTTTTGCTGCATGCCCGTGTTGGTGTTACTTTCTTCGGGAGTGAAGGGTTCTACCAGGCGTTGCACTTCGGGGACAATGTAGAAATCCACAGTCTGCCCCTTTCCGATACCGCGCATACGGTAGGCTCCTTGTGCTAAGTCACGAAGTACCATATCCTTACCAAATGTGATTAACGCTCTGGCGTTCGGTGTGTGCTTAATGTCCATCCCGGTTGTGTGGATCTGGTCGTAGAAGGCAAACCGTTGATCTAATTGAAGTCCACATTCGTCCAGCTTGACGCTGGCCCCAGATTCGGCCAACAATACCATTTTGCGGTCAGCTTCGTCCAGATACACAACGCCGTGTATGCCTCGATCCTGCAGGCGGGAAGCAGGTTTGAATGCAGTATCAGAGTCCGCGACATATCTGCCCAGTTTTAGGAGGTACTGAGCAACTTCCAGATTGGAGAATCCAGTAACCAGCGCACCAGTGTCGATGAGAGAATGAAATTTACCTGCAATAACCCGATCCAAGACTGAAGCTGCACTCCACTCCTTGTTATCTTCTTCCAATACACCACAGATGTTCGTATCAGACAGAGTTTGAAGGATGCTGGCCTCCGACCCAGGCTCAAACTGACAGCCGTTCAGATCATGTGGAATCAGGCTGCTGGGAGTACCACTAAAGCCAATCCGTCGTGAAAACAACATGTCCGAACCTAGCTCCTGCGCCGACGCGCTTATTTTGAGCTGTTGATACTTCATGTAAGTTGGAAAAATCTGCAGTAGAAAGTATTCAATTACAGCACTCTGAAGACGCAGCAGGCGGAAAGTTTTGGTGAGTTGCTCCAAATTTGAAGGGCGCAACCTGTCCAGTGATAGAACCGCAATTGATCCGTCTCCTGGTGGCCCCGCGCACTTCACGATGCTGCCCCCTGCAGCAAAAACCCATTCCTGAAATTTGAGCGCAGAAGGACGCTTTTCAGGCGGTCCGATTTCTTTGGCCCACTTTGCCTTGAGCGCTCGCAAGATTTCCTTCATGTGCTCCAATCGCAGTCCCTCATAACGATAAGCCAAAATAGTTAGCCCAAGCGTAACGTCAGGGTGAGCAAACTCGCTGGCCGCCGACGGAGCATCTTTGCCAACGAATGGAATTGCTAGATTAAGCCTACTCCGCGGCATCCTAGGATCGTTTTTGAGAGCTCTCTTGCAGTCTTGCTCATTCATCAGCCCAAATGAGACTCGATCAACCTTTTGCAGGATGTGGGGCAAGACTAGATGGAGCCATGTGCGAATCATGTTCAGCCGTTCCTTATCCTGTTTGATGGTCTTCACCAGTATTTCCTCTGTTGTTTCAATGTCACTGCCCCAGCTCTGAAAAGCTTTCTCTGCAGGCGTAGGGCTTTTAGCATCTATTTGGTCAACACCAAGATACGATTCAATCCAATCATGTTCCTTTAACTTGATGCCCTGCTTTTCACAATACAAGAGAGAGATCTGCAAAAATAGCGGCCGCAGTGTCTTCGCGTAAAACTCCGAGCTGACCAATACCCAGTGCGGTCGTTTGGACACTGCGCCAGACTTGGCCGCCTCTTGCAATGCCTCTCGCATGCTCTTGAGAATTTCTTGCTGTTTTACGGTCATGGCCGAATCTTTAACGTGCGAAGCATACACGCTGTCTTCAGATCCTGCAATCAAAAAGAAGTCAAGCAGATAGACCGGGAACTTCCACCGCATAGGCGCATTGCCGAGAGGCTCCTTCGTGCCGATCGGAAAGTTCAATTCAGACCTCAAAGGATGCAGTATCATATCCACTTCATCCATGATAATAACAGAATCTTTCAAGAGCGAGAAAAGCCTTGATGCCTCCTTGACCTGGCGCTGCAGCTGTTTTTTCTTGAGATTTCCTGGATCTCGGAGGCCGAGCATATTCTCAACGGTCTTGAGCATGATAGACTTGATCGCGCTAGGCGTTGTCATGACTACTGCACCACTCGTAGCTGCATTGTTCAATTTATGAAATAGTCTTGAATCGACAGGGTCACTCCTGTCGAAAGTTAGTGTGCACACGCGTTTTCCAACTGAGTCCGAAAGAGCTTGACGCATAACGCCCCTTGAAAAGTCCAGCAGCGCTGGTGGCATCACCTGCAGCACCAGAGACTTTTGATCTTGTTTGGGCCCAAACAAGAGCACCAGCAATGGACTCACAACAGTAGTTTTGCCTGAACCCATGATCATTTGCTTCACACACGCAGCAGATTGTGTTGAAGACTGGCCAACCGTGCGCGGAATCTCGATAGCATTGTATATCTCGTTGACAATTTCAACTTGTCTCACTCGCAACATCATACTCGTCTGGAACTCAAAGATGAGGAATTGGGGCTTGAATTCGCCAGTTGTCTTGTCAATGTACGTGCGGCGTGCCCCGAGTACTTCACCCAGTGCCGAGCTCATCTGCTGCAGGACAATTGGTACATTGTCCTCCTGGCCTGGTTCAGCTTCTTTCAGCTGGTCTAGTTGGAGGCGGAGCAAATGCAGTTGCGACAGCGCAAGGTTTACACTACTTGCCCGGATTGCATGGAGCATCGCAACGCAGAGCAGATTTGAGGCGGCGGAAACAGTCTCACTGTCAATGAACGGGTTTATGCATTGCCACTCGTCGCTCCTCGAACTGAGCAAGGATTGCTGCAGAAAAGAAAAGGTCATCAATGGCCGATGGCTTGAGATCCGCAACAGCTTGAGGCGCAGGGCTTTGGTACTTACATCGTCTCCTCCTCCATTGGCAACCTCTACCACTGCTTCTTGGACACCCTTGAAAAATGCCAGGTCATTCGATTTCATCTCTTTCAATTTCTTTGAAAGCTCATCGATGGCCGCAATCGCTTCATTAAGCAATTCTTGTTTTCCGCGCGCAAGATCTGACGCCCTCCCGTGCAAAAAAATGAGCTCATATATGGCATTATCTTTATCTTTAGAAATTGTATGCAGGGTTTCAAAATCGTCTTTCAGCCTGCTGATCATGTCCTTCTCAACCAGTGACGAATCCTTCAGAAGCGTGTCCACATCTAATGGGATGGTCGACGGCACTATTTTGGATTCCTTTTTCACCAAAAATGATGCAAGACGTGCATACAAGGGCCGCTCGTTAAGCACCGTTTCATCATATAGAGCCTGAAGTCTCTCTTGAGCAACACGTGTGAGGAAAGATGGTGAAGTCCAGGGGACTGAAACTTGGCGTGAGAGCAATTGAAAATCCGCAACTTGCGCCACAGGGCATTCGTCCAGCAACGGCACGTTTTCTTTGATGCTTACCGTTCTCTCCCCCTTTCTTGCAAACTGTGGCGCGCTGAATTTCGTAGGATAAAACACAGAATCCTTGCGCCCAGGGTCTTTTACAAAGGCAGCGAAATCTTCGAGCAGGGTCCTGAGAGGAGTGTGTGGAGCATGCGCCATCGGATCTGTGTATAGATCATCAGGTTCACCATCTATCATGGCGGTGTTCAACTTCGGGCACTTCATGTCCGCACATAAGATGGGATTGTTGTACAAAGTTCCAAGGATGCTTCCGAATACCCCTCCCTTTCTACAATCCTCAATTGCCATATAAAACAGCAGAGCTCCATAGGTGTGCGGAGGAGAATCGAGGAGGCTCACAGCAGCAGTCCCGCACAGGACTTGATACAAAATCAAAAAGTAATCAACAGTTTCGCAGTCACCTTCTGACCACATGGATACAGCAAAATCAACAGCTTCCACCCCCCTGAATTTTTCATAATTACCGTACGTGACCCGAAGTCCGTTGAAGGCCTTTGAGTCCGAAGTCATGATGCGAGTGTTTGCGTAATCATGCCAGCCTCCGGCGCGATGTCTTGGCGTAAAGACAATTTTGGCGCTGTCCTCGCCCTTCTCTTTTGCCTGCAAATATTTTTCCCGATTTAACACGGCTGCCCATGCAGGCGGATCCCTGTTCTTCACATGCTTCAAGATGAGAAGTAGCTTATCACGATCCAAATGATGGCCTCGTTTTGCGTGAACCATCTCCAGCAACGTCGTCACCAACGCTTCTGCGTCCTCAATCGTCTTTGCACTGTTTTCTTTTCGATAATTCTTGTTCAGCAGGATCTCAGTCCAGTTTTGGACACTCTCTTTTGCGTATCGAGACACACCGTCAGAAACTATTCGATGGAGGAGCGCACAATCCTTGCAAAGTGACACAAGAATCATCTCCTCCCTCTGACTGAGCCTGCAGATCGCTGAAATGTGCCTGAGTTTCGAAAAGTAGATTCCCCCCTCGACACGAATATCCCAAGGCAATCCTACGGGACAATCTGCCAGCGCTAGTTCGATCTTTATTCTGCAAGCTATCGCGTCTGGGTGCTCGTCTTCCGCAGCCTGCTCCAGCAGCTTAATTATTTGGGTCTCTTGCATGTTGAGACTAGCGTCGGTGGAAATTCTAGAAATCAGTGCGCTTGCGTTGGTATAATCGCGTAACAACATCTGGAGCACAAGAAGGTAGAAAGCAGCCGATAGCCCCTGAGGAATGAGAGAAAGACCTGACGGATGGAGCTTGTAGGTAAAGTATGCTACGTTGATGTTTTTGCGCCAGTCGTCATCAGGATCAAACACGAGCTCGCACGAAAAAGGGCGAGGTTTCACGAGAGGTCTGATCACTTTCCTATTTGGCACCAGAATACACCATTCATGGTGCAAAGAGCACAGAACAAGCATCTGAGGCAGTCCGTCAACGAGCGTCTTTGAGCTCGATGGTAGAGCATCATCTGCGATGAAAAAATTCGGTAGATCATCAGAGAAGAGAAGCATGCGCGGTTCCTCTCCGAGACCTTGATGCAATTTCGCGGTGAATGAAGCATTGAGACTTTTCATTTCGACTCGTGTTACTCTACACTCGCCATTTGCATCTTCCTTGCCCCACACCAATAAATTTGACGCATATTCTGCTTTTGAGAGTGTTCGCAAGAGCGACCAGAGAGTGCTGCTTCTAGGGGCGTGCGTCGCATTTAACAGGACCTCTGTTGAATCATCTGTCTCTGGCTGCAAGCTGTCGCTAAGGACACGCGAAACTCGCGCATAAACACCATGCGAACCCATGATGTTGCTGTCTCTTGCTTTTTGAAGGTCCAGCTTTGCGCTTCTAAATTGTCTAAGCCGATCAATGTCAACGCGTGTTTCCTTCATCATTGCTTCTCGTCGAAGGAAGGCGTCTTCGATGTCCGTTCCTTGTGATTTCAGCACGGACTCCCAATCTGCACTGGCGATGGCCTTGGACCAAATTTCTGTACTGATGATGTTTGTGCCACTGTCTGCCAGCGATTCAAAGAGGTGTTTGATTTCAAATTCCGTAAAGGCAATTTTGAGCGTTTCCAATCCACTTTTCAGGTTGTCAAAAGTGATGTTGCCATGCAGGTCGCCAAAGGCATCATGTCCGAGCGTTTTAGTCGATTTCGGATTCATCACCAGCGCTGCAGTAATCTTGCCCAAGAGAATTTCGGCCTGTTCTTGGGACCGTTTCTTCATGGCATCTTCTACCATTGTTGAAGTCTTGCCAATCCTTTGGAGTTCAATGCAGATTGCCTGAACCTTCATTTCAACCAATGGACCATCCTCCTCCTTCACGTACCCTCGAATCACCGATTGATTGGATTCGTCTTGCCAGAAGACAAATGTGTCAGTGAGGGCCTGCGGAATCAAACCGTTTAGATATCTTGCCGGAATGAACATTTCTCGCCGTTTTATTCTTAATCCAGCAGAATCTTCCACAGCGAAGGACCTCGTACAAGTGCATGTCGTTAGAAAATTCTCAGGCTCTGACTCTTTGAGAATCTCTGGAAAGAACTTTTCTGTAAAAGCTTCGTGGCGTTCCCAGCACTCCCACGGCTTTTTCCTCTTTCCACTCTCCCATGCATTCTGATTCCTTTCTCCTGTATCTGGCGGGAAAGCGAAATTGGAGGTAATGAGGTTGCTGGTGTACTGCGGCGACAGCATGTATTGACCACCGTAACTGTCGATAAGATACACCTCGACTGACCAAAATTCTCTCAACAAGACAATATTCAACCACGCGCCTTGCTTTTTGGAGCACCCAGGATGTGCTGCGCAAAGGACGACACAAGGAGTATCGCTGCTCACGGGTTCATCCGGCAGGAAAAATTGAACATCTGCCTTGCAGATATCACCTTTCACAAAGAGCTTGCATCGGATTGGCTCAAATAAGTCTGCAATCCAAGCCTCCGACTCTGATAGCTCTAGCGGAGCATACTCCCTGTCAGCTGTTCTGGCTTGAATCTTGTCGTGACCTCTCCACGCACGGATTTCAAGCTCGGTCTTGGTTCCGACAATTTTCCTCTCTCTGCATTCTGCGGAGTTCCGGAGTTCCACGCATTGAAGAGTTGTAAGCGATTTACCGAGAACGTCCTTGACGTCTTTGTCCCCAACAATATCTGCATCTAGGCTCCTGAGTACTCCACCCGAGACCCGTAGCTCGAGAAGCTGCAAATCAAGCTCAATTTGAAATTGACCCGAGTCCTCAACGACTGGCACCTGGTTGCTGTTGGCTATGCTAGCCCTTTCTGAACTCTCAAATTGAACGAAAGCCTTGAAATCAGAAGATGGTGGCGCGTGTTTGAAGGGCGTCTGGCCCAAGTTGTATCTGAGCTTTGTACCTGGCCCACTCGTGAATGCAGCAAAGACACCATGCGGCACCTCATGTGATTCTAGCTTGAAGACAACACCGTTCGGGGCGTCGAAGCTCCCATTCACAGAAACCTGTATCTCAAATTCCACCAAATCCACCGCAAACCCCAGCACATCTCCCGCCCTCCACGAGCCTTCATACATTCCCTCCTGTTTGAGATGTCGGAGGATATGGCTGACGGCGTTTTGTATGAAATTGTGGTCTTCCATTTCCTTCCAGAATTCAAGAAACTCATTCTCAGAGACTTCACCGTTTTGATCGTGATCTAGGTGGTCAAAAAAACTTTTGATGGACCCACGAGGCAAATCACTCCTGTTTTCATCTGACAGCAGAACCCAACTTTCGAGGAATGCATTCACCTCGTCCATCGACAAAACACCATCCTTGTTCTTGTCGAGGAAATGGAATAGTTCGCTTATTCTCTCAGATAAACTCTGCTCCTCATCTTGGTCGTTTGCCGACGGGTTTGTAACGCCGTGCCATTTCATTTTCCTGGACCCGTCCACCGCCCAAGATTGATTGTCGTCTCCCACCAAGGCAGTACGGTCCCCTTCCGCCTCCAAGGGGCATTCCCCTTCCGCCTCATCTCTGCGCGCAAGCTTCCGTCCTCTCGCTCTCGCTCTTTGTATCCAGGCCAAGGATGCAAAGCCGTACCGGGGGCACTTCGAGTCGTTGGTCATGATTTCGAGCTCATAGTAGGCCTTGGAACCCAGCGGGCACAGCTCCCGCGACCCAAGCGTGGCCTCAGATTTAAAGTCGATCGTTCTGTCATGCGGATTCAAAGATATTTCCTCTGCTTCGTACACTTCCACTCCAGTGTCACTTGACGGATAGAAATCGACCACGTAAACGCCGCGTTTCCCCTGCACCTTGCTCCAGTTGGGGTTGGTGTTTTCTGACGTCATCACAGCACGGTAGACGCTGTTACATATCTTCGCAAAACCCTCTCGGCTGTCTTTTTCTTCGGCCAATCCCTCCATAAATGAGAAGGCCTTGGAACGAATCTCGTCAAATGCGTCAGTGAGCTCAGTCTCGCTGCATGACAGGCACTTTCGGTCCCAGGTATGCCTCACAGCCAAATAGAAGAGCGATGACAAAGATGCACTGCAGATTTCGGTGCTGAATACTCTGCATCCCCGATACAGCAGGAGCAGATGGGCATGAATGTCGCTGACCATCCTCACGTACTCGATCATTTGCTCTGGACTGACACGTTCTCCTGATGAGGAAGTAGCTCCTGATGCTGTCGTCATATCATTGCATGTGCTGGCACAGAATAAATGACTGAGCTTCTCGATTTCTCCCAAGCGCTGATTCAGTTGCGAAACAATCGTTTTGTCAGAGTCCCCCTCTAGCGCGCATCCATCTGAGAGGAACGTCTTGCTGCGAGAATCTCTCGTATCAGACCCGACGAGAGACTGCTGGAGGTGCAAGGATGAGGACCTCAAGACTTCGGCATTTTGCGGTGATGCCTTCAACGCCTGTTCCCAAACCTGAAAACCAGACACCTGACCACTGTAACATTGTTCAAGGTAGTTGCTGAATCCGAGAACGCGAGCGCTCATTCGGGTGAGATACAGGACGATGGTAAAAGAGTCTTCGTGAACAGACGATTCAGCAGCACACGTCGCCCATGTCATTAGTTTTTTCAGTGGCTTGAAAACACCAGCCGGCGCATGCACCAGCTCGTTGAGTAAAAAACCATGTGTGGTGGCGATAAGGTCCGGATTCTCACTGGGAACATTCTTTGGGATGCAGCGATTAACATCCGTCCAGATTACGGAGGGCAAAAATTTACCACATTCGCCCAAAACACACTCAAGGCATTGTCGAAGTGTGTCATTCTTCAGCGAATACATCCGAAATTCAGAAGAGAAAAAATCGAGAAGAAGCGGAATGCGCAGATACGGCACCGTAAGATACGACAAAAACAGCTCAGAGTCGCGTTGACCTAGAGCACCATCGAAATCGGGTAACGTCTGCAAGTGCAGGACGTCATTTTCGGTATTGATCTCATGTGGAGCAGTGTAAGCCGACGGGCGAGTTTGGCTGGAAAAGAACAGTCCCGATGCAGGCGGTTCCTCGCTATAAAATGCATTATCCAGCTTCTGATCACCTGGGGAACTTCTTTCAGAAAACACCGAAGATTCTATCCAATTTTGGCCAATGTCGAATTGAAAATGAGCTGTTGTTATGTCAGCTCTTGCCTCTTTCAAGAAATCCATCACGAGCTTTGTCGGCCACATGAATACCTTCCACCATAGCGCAACGTTGCGATAGGCAGCAAATTCAGGAAACAATTGCTTCTGTAGTGGAGTATTGCCGTAAATGAACTGGACATCAGCCATCGTCTCAAGATGAACAGACTGCAACATTGTCTTTACAAATCTGATGTTGCCACCCTCTTTGTTCGCACTCCATTGTGGGTTGTCAAATTCCCAAGAAAATATGTGCCCCTGCACAGGTTCTGGGAGCTCCGAGAAGTAATCGAGAACCTCTGCCCGCAACGTTAGTAAGGACGGCGTAAATACTGGGAAGACTTCAGCCTGCTTCACGAACATGTCGGCGCGAATTCCAAATCCGCTTTTGAGCGCAGCCCCGATCGGACTGCACTTGTCCTTCAAATCCGCGGCAGGGGATCGTAGCACAGCATCACAAATGGCCGCCATCGCACCAGTAATTGTTATGACTACTCCGTGCAGGTTCGAGTCCCTCTCCAAATTTGCAACGCAGACAGCAAAGTGCTGGGCCATACCTTCCATCAAGGAGACCACCGCCTGCTGTTCTGAAAAGATCATAGGCGTTCCACTGTTCCAAATGCACGCCCTCTTGCTCCTGGAATGCGGACCGAGGGGCATAGGAATGATATGAGAGAAAAAATTCTGGATCATCAGAAAGGAAAGACGTTTGTGAAGACGGCAGTGTTGCTGAAACTTGTTGAGAACGAAAAGATTTTGCAACAGCTCTCGACACGCTTGTACTGCTTCCGACACGTTCCTCGAGCGGACTCCTGCACCTTGCGGAAATAAATCAGCAGGAATTCCAGCAAAATTGTTGATCGTGCGACCTTTACCCTTCTTGTCGTCTTGGTCACACAACAGCATATCGAACAAAGGGAACACATCTGCGTGCTTGTAATTCACAGCACCTTCCGAGCCCAGGCGCAGGATTGACTGCCAAACAGGGTATTCATCATCAAGTTGCTTCTGATTGAGCAGCAGCTGCACATTTTCAGCATCTCGGACAGTTTGCTGCAGAAGTAGATCACTCGACTCAAATCCTGATCCTGCCCGCGCGTAGAGTTTGATGGCCGAATACGCCAACTGTTTGACTCCGAGAAGGATTACCTGCCGGTCCGTGCGATTGACAGCAGGCACATGCTCGAGGTCCCTTTCGACACACTTCAGCACATGTGATCGGATGGCATGGGAGAATAACTTCAAGCTCGTCTTACTCACTTTGTTACCTTTGCGGCAGAGATGGAACACAGCCTCGCTGACGGCTTTGTAGTACGTGGAGCCACCCATTTGCATCGACCTCATGTCCAAATCCTCCACCGACGTTTGTTGCTCCTCCTTGTCCACAGTGACTTCAAAGGGCTCCTTTTTCAGCCAGCCAAGCACCTGGTAGAGCCTTTCGATTGTGTTGTTTCGATTGCAGGTGCAGCGGAGGATAAGCAACCACATCCACCACGACATATCCAAAATTCCATTGCGCAAGGCCGCTTGTTTGAAGTATTTTTCACCCACTTTGATATAGCATTGGTGGGTTAGATTGCAGACTTTGAACTTGTCCAAATCCTCTTTGCTAAACTCAGTTCGTTGCTGCAGGGCCGCAGCGAGCGCCGCGTTGTTTAATTCAGTGCCTGCCGTTGGCTTTTCAGCCTCCTCCCATCTCAAACCTGGTGCGTCGCTTCTCAACGGAAATACGCCCAGATCAAACCCTGTGCGGTAGCGATTCTTGGCTGGCAGTGCCGAGGGAAGGACTGAGTGGTATCCGAGACCACCCTCCAGACTTGTGTTGATAATGATGACCCGATATGAGTCACTTTCCTCGCGAGAAACCATGATGATGACATCATGCTGTTTTGCGCCCTGTCGAGTTGGGTAGAACACACCGACCGGTACGAGGAGGAACTGCTGGTCCTGCAAAGACAAAAGGCTCTCACGCAGAAATTTCATGACACTGTAGATTATTTGTGACGATCCTTCTTGTATTATGGCATTTTGAATCCGACGCGCCAACTGCATGCTCTGATCCATGCCTGACAACACCCCTCTGATGAAGTCTCTTTCCTCCTCTGACAAGTAACTGACCATCGAAGAATCGTGTTTGTCTCTCGACGACAGCACCTCAAGACCCAGGTGCCTTATCACCTTCATGGCAGACACGACGTCACTCCCATCAGCATGCCCCCCACCGGCAAATTTATCCATGAAAATGCCGTGAAAGGCTCCATGACGCCAGATGGGTACCGATCGCGGGACGATACTGTGCAGACAGTACTTTTCGAGGCGTTCCTTTTCGCTCTGGCCTAAGAAATTGCGGACCTCTCTAGGAAGGAGCCATAAAAGGCGTCTGCGTTCTTGAATGTGTTCATCGGAGAGCGCTTCGTTATGTAGCTCCATTCGGCGGATGTGAACGCCTACAATATTTGGGCTCGAAATAGGCGAGGAAAAGAGTTTTAAGCACTGCGAGTCTATGCCGAATTTCGAGCGGATGCTTTCGTGCCTCACCGTGCCGCACCTGGTGACAGAAACGTGTGAGTAGGAGGCACACGTGTATACATACACCAAAACACACACACACTATATGATGACATACCTCAGACCGTCCACAAACGTAGTGACCTCCGGATCTGTTCCCGCACCAGACACTTTCACAGCAATCCGATGCCATTTGTTCGCCCTTATTCTCGCCGGCTCTTCCGGCTGTCAAAACAGAATATATTCAGAAATCATAGACCAAACGTCTGGCTCATGCTCTACTCAGAGAAGAGAGAATTTGGCGACAGTCTTGCCTGTTCGAATTCGTCCAAGGTCGACCTAATGAAGCCCTCTGGTGTGACAACGAGAGAGAGCTCGTTTGCATCATTTTGACTGAGCGACACCTGCACGCACGTTGACATGTAAGGCCGCAGGTGAACATGGTGTTCTTTATGTGCCTCTGTGTGTGGAAGGATTGTTTGGGGGGGGGAGGACCAAAGATAAGCCGGAGGACAGTTTTGTGAGGTCAACACGCATGTCGAGAAAAATCGTGTAGTCTGATAGCGTGACATTCCTCTCCAACGCGCCGCTACATTCACACAGCAGTTGCGCTCCCGCTGGTATCCGCAGCATCGTTGACGAGTCTTTCTCCTGCAGTAAGTATAACAGTCAAACTCTTCTCGCGGCCGCGAGAAGAGGAGTCCTCCAAAATACGGTACTTCTGTTGTCCAGGTCTCGCTGGGTCAACTGAAAGTGTGACACACACAGGCACAGACAGACACACACACACACATACACAAACATACACAGTCGCGCGCGTGCGCGCGCACACACACGTACAGTCTCAAGAGCAGGCTCGCCATCCTGCCCAGTCAGCATTTTGACGCCGACGGGAATCTTATTGACACGAAAATCTGCCACAAATACGCCTTGGATGTCGAGCACCGTGGTCGGATTCTGCTCAAGATTCCCCTGTGGAGAAGGCAGTTTTCCAGCGTCGCCGTCAGAGTAGATTTCATTTCCGCAACTACATACATGCTGTGCACAAGCATACATACATCAAACAATACCTCCCGTCCCTCCTCCTCGTCGTCCTCCTCCTCCTCGCTGAGATTCTCATTGTTGTGTGCCCTGGAATATTGACGTCTGTGAATCAGTACATGACAGCAGTTACATGTGGTAGTATATGTTGGATGTTGGATATCAACGATATTCTCATATTGTAAATTTTGAAAGTCGAGAGTGTTTGAACAGATGTTATAAGTACTTGTTTGCCGCAGGGTCGGTGCCACTATGAGCACTATCAAAAGCAGACGCGTCTCTGGATGCGAGTCCTGCAGTCCCCCTGGCTGCTGCCGTAGCCCTTATTTTGGATTTCAAGCTCTGCAAGAACCGCTCGTTCTTCTCTTTTATGGATGCCGCCAGTGCTGCGCCTCGATCGAGCCCTGCTCTGAGCTCGGCAAGCTTCTGGCGTGACCCCAGCTCTGCCACACCTGTGCCTGATCCCGCTCCAGGAAACATGTTTCCTGGAGCGTTGGTGTCGTCCTCCATGCTGCACGACACACATACCGTGTCAACACACAGCACCGACGGCGCAGCACAGTCGCCCGCGCTGGTATCCTTGAAGTCCATCTCCCGCTCGCGCACGAGTGATCGTCGCTGTCTCAACGATGCGCGCACAGATGTCGCACACAATGCGAAGCCGCCCACCTGCGGGCGCCGTCAGCTGTGGGTCCGGTGCCAGGATGGAGCGCCGTCGGGCTTCAATGCCCTGCTGTCAACAGCAGGTGTGTGTGTCTGTGCGTGCGTGCGTGTGTGTGTGCGTGGTGTGTTACAGTGTGTGGTGTGACAGTTTTCACACTGAGCAATAAGGTAGCCGAGGGGGGCTGCGCGCCGTTGGCGCCCCAGTCTGCAGGGATTCATGTGCTCAGCCCACTAATCCTGCAACCTGGGGCGTTACGAATTCCTACACCGACGCACTCGGCGACCAAGCTTGCAGGGATTCATGTGCCGAGTCTCACGAATCC